>Ga0180222_1000039_pt1 | contig 256751 bp, 241 predicted proteins | sample eDN5th37CKraftOP_FD_151336 | JGI IMG/M metagenome (GOLD analysis project Ga0180222, IMG submission 151336) | Enriched Organic Plus compost microbial communities from Emeryville, California, USA - eDNA 5th pass 37_C Kraft OP (version 2) (version 2) ... | reverse complement strand
TAGGCCGAGCATCCGATCTTGGCTGCGATCGACCGCACCGTCGCCCAGCGCGACGAATGCTCGTCCTCATGATCGAGCACCATCCGTACCGCACGCTCCCGAACCTCGGGTGAAAACTTGTTCGTCGTATTGCTCATAGAAGACCCGTCCTCTCAGGAGTTGGGGCCTCCGGCAATCCCGGGGCGGTTCAGTCCCAGGAGGTTTCGCTCAACGGAGCGTTGCTGTCGAGCCATGACAACCTCTCCGAGACACCTGCCGAAATTGGTCCCCAATCAAGAGGATCGAAGAGTTCAATCACCTTCTCATATATGCCACGCGAGCTAAGCACGCGGCGAAGCATACCTGCTGCCGATGGGTTGAAGATGACGTGGATCATCGTGGGTTCAAATCCCAAGCCCGCTAGTGGCGCGCGGCAGTTGAGCCTCTGCTAGTTACAATTCGCTAATGTCCGCTTTCCATCCTTCGCGGACATGCGCGATTAGACGAGTGCCCAAGTCACGAGCGCCAGGATGATCGCCGCTGCGCCGATCCAAGTCACTGCCGAGCTATTCGCGACGTGCACCCACAAGCGGGAACTGGAGAGCAGCGGACTGCCTTGTTCAATGCCGCTGGGGTCCACCCCCGTTTGGGCGCAGAGCGCGGCAGCGAACCGGTTCCACAAGTCCGGTCCGCTCAGTTCGTCGGCTGGGAGAGCCTTGCGGAGGGACCTGAACACGTCCCCGGCAGTGAGCCAGCTTGGCGCGTCCGCATAATCCAACTTGACGCCAAACGCCCGTTCGACGTCTCGGATTGCGGCAACCTCATCTCCGTCGCCGCCAAGCCCGACGCTCCTAGAGAATCGCTCCGCCATCATGCGATGATAGTTCGAACGATTCCGCTCGCAATGCCCACTTTCCACCCATTGCGGTCATTTCCGTCCCCTCCCCTCGTTCGCGAAAGGATGGCGGGTTTGGACAGAGGTAGGTCTGAACAGCAGCAAGCACTCTCTCATCCTCGTCATGCTGAACTTGGTTCAGCACCCATCTCGTCGCACGTCCGGAGCGAGCCGGAAGAGCACTGCCTCGCGGTCCGGGACGTTGCGCAACCTTGCGGTGCGAACGGCGCGCGCACCGAGACCCCGCGCCGGACGGAGAAATGGGCCCTGAAACAAGTTCAGGGTGACGGGTGACGATCGGGGAAGCTGGCGGGGTTTCCGCGGTCAGCTCGCGTGCGCCTCGAGGCTGCCCCAGATCGTCTCGACGAAAGCGTCGTCGCCGACGAAGCTGTTCGGGTTGTTCGACAGGCCGGCGAGCGGTCTGGCGGCCCTGGCCTGCTCGAGCGTTTGCCCGGCCTCCTTCAGCGCCGCGACGCGTTCGACCGCGGTGGCGATCATCCCGCGCCAGGCGATCAGGTCGGCGCGGCGCGCGAGCGGGCCGTGGCCGGGGATCACCACCGTGTCGGCATTGGTCATCGCGATCATCCGGTCCAACGAGGTGAGCAGGTGCCGCACGTTGCCTCCCGACGAGAGGTCGATGAACGGGAAGCCGGCCTGGTGCATCATCATGTCGCCGGTATGCAGTACGTTGGCCTTGCGCCAGTAGACCGCGGTGTCGCCGTCGGTGTGACCCCCGCCGGTGTGGATCAGGTCGATCGTGTCGCCGTTGAGGTGGAAGCTCAACGCGTGGTCGTAAGTGACGATCGGCAGCGCTTCCTTCGGAGCCGGGTCGGAATCGTTGCCCGCTACCGCGCCGCCGGCAGCGAGCCGGTCGCGCACCCGGGTCTGCGCGACGATGATCGCGCCGGCCTTGCCGAACGGCTCGTTGCCGCCCGCGTGGTCGAAGTGCCAGTGCGTGTTGACGAGGAACCTGACCGGGCTCGCTCCGAGACCGGCGATCGCCGCCTGGATCTTCGGCACCAGCGGCGCGAACTGGTCGTCGACGATCAGGGTGCCGTCCTCGCCGTAGCTGACCCCGATGTTGCCGCCGTTGCCGAACAGCACGGCGACGCCGGGGCGGATCTCGGTTGCGGTGACCTGGATCGCGTCCCAATCGGGCTGTTGCGGCTGGGCGATGGCGGCCCCGGCAAGGGCCAGCACGGCGGCGGAACCGAAAACGAGCGGACGAAGCTTCATCGCAGCCCTCCCCCTTTGTGCGGTAATCGTAACCGCCGGGGAGCGCCCTGTCAGCCCTTGAACGCGCTCTTGAGTTTGGCGAAGAATCCCGCGCTTTCCGGGCATTCCTCGCCGGTTTCGGTCTCGCGGAACTCGCACAGCAGTTCGCGCTGGCGCGCGGTCAGCCGGGTCGGTGTCTCGACAACGATCTCGATCACGAGGTCGCCCCGGCCGCGGCCTTGCAGCACTGGCATGCCGGCGCCGCGCTTGCGCAGCTGCTTGCCCGACTGGATGCCGGCCGGGATGTCGATCGCATGAGCCTCGCCGTCGAGGCCGGGGATCTCGATTGTGCCGCCGAGCGCGGCGGTGGTGAAGCTGATCGGCACGCGGGTGAACAGCGAGGTGCCCTCGCGCTGGAACACCGGGTGCGGCTTGACGTGGACGAAGATGTAGAGGTCGCCCGGCGGCGCGCCGTGCGGGCCGGCCTCGCCCTTGCCCGCCAGGCGGATGCGGGTGCCGTTGTCGACCCCCGGGGGGATTTCGACCGACAGCGACTGGACCTTGTCCACCCGTCCCTCGCCGCGGCAGGCGCGGCACGGCTTCTCGATGACTTCGCCGCGGCCGTGGCAGTTGGGGCACGGCTTCTCGATCACGAAGAAGCCCTGCTGCGCGCGGACCTTGCCCTGCCCGCGGCACAGCTCGCAGCGGCGCGACGAGGTACCCGCCTCGGCGCCCGAGCCACCGCACGGCTCGCAGGCGACCGAAACCTCGACCTTGATCTCGCTGGTGCGGCCGTGGAACGCGTCCTCGAGCTCGACCTGCAGGTCGTAGCGCAAGTCGGCTCCGCGGCGCGGTCGCGTGCGTCCACCGCCGAAGGCGCTCCCGAAAATGGTCTCGAAGATGTCGCCGAGGTCGCCGAAATCCGCGTGCGGTCCGCCGGCGCCGCCCTGGGTGAAGGCGGCATGGCCATAACGGTCGTAGGCGGCGCGCTTCTGCGGGTCCTTGAGGCACTCGTAAGCGGCGCTGATCGCCTTGAACTTGTCCTCGTTTTCCTTGCAGCCCCCGTTGCGGTCGGGATGGTACTGCATCGCGAGCTTGCGGTACGCGGACTTGATCGTCGCCGCGTCCGCATTCCGGTCGACGCCGAGCAGCTCGTAGAAATCGTGTTCCATCGCCGACATCAGATAGCCCTCTCCCCTTCAGGGGAGAGGGTTGGGAGAGCGGAAAGCATCTTTTCCACCGTCTCCCAAATCCCCCTCGCCCCGACCCTCTCCACAGAAGCGGAGAGGGAGGGAAGCCAGATCAGCCCTTGTTGTCTTCGTCGACTTCGGAGAACTCGGCATCGACGACTTCCTCGTCGCCCGCCGCAGCCGCCTCGCCACCTTCCCCGCCCGGGGACGCCGCCGAGGCCTGCTCCTTCTCGTAAATCTGCTGGCCCATCTTCATCGCCAGATCGGTCAGCGCCTGGCTCTTGGCCTTGATCGCCTCGACGTCGCCGCCGTCGATCGCGGTCTTCGCCTCGGCGATCGCCGCCTCGATCTCGGACTTGAGGCTGGAGTCGATCTTGTCTCCGTGCTCCTGGAGCTGCTTCTCGGTCGCGTGGACCAGGCTGTCGGCGTTGTTCCTGGCCTCGGCCGCCTCGCGCCGCTTCTTGTCTTCCTCGGCGAAGCGCTCGGCGTCCTTCACCATCTGCTCGATGTCGGCCTCGCTGAGGCCGCCCGAAGCCTGGATGCGGATCTGCTGCTCCTTGCCGGTGCCCTTGTCCTTGGCGCTGACGTTGACAATGCCGTTGGCATCGATGTCGAAGGTGACTTCGATCTGCGGCACGCCGCGCGGCGCCGGCGGAATGCCGACGAGATCGAACTGACCGAGCAGCTTGTTGTCGGCGGCCATCTCGCGTTCACCCTGGAACACGCGAATCGTCACCGCCTGCTGGTTGTCCTCGGCGGTCGAATAGACCTGGCTCTTCTTGGTCGGGATCGTCGTGTTGCGGTCGATCATGCGGGTGAACACGCCGCCGAGCGTCTCGATGCCGAGCGACAGCGGGGTCACGTCGAGCAGCAGCACGTCCTTGACGTCGCCCTGCAGCACGCCGGCCTGAATCGCGGCTCCCATCGCCACCACCTCGTCGGGATTGACGCCGACGTGCGGGTCCTTGCCGAAGAATTCCTTCACCGTCTCGCGGACCTTGGGCATGCGGGTCATACCGCCCACGAGCACGACCTCGTCGACGTCCTTGGCGGTGATGCCGGCGTCGGCGAGCGCCTTCTTCATCGGCTCCTTGGTGCGCTCGATCAGCGGCGCGACCATCTTCTCGAGGTCTGCGCGGGTGACCGTTTCGACGAGGTGCAGCGGCGTGGTCGTGCCGCCTTCCATGCGCGCGGTGATGAAGGGCAGGTTGATCTCGGTGGTCGGCGTGCTCGACAGCTCGATCTTGGCCTTCTCGGCGGCTTCCTTGAGCCGCTGGAGGGCGAGCTTGTCGTTGCGCAGGTCCATGTTCTCCTTGGCCTTGAACCTGTCGGCCAGCCATTCGACGAGCCTGGAGTCGAAGTCCTCGCCGCCGAGGAAGGTGTCGCCGTTGGTCGACTTCACCTCGAACACGCCATCGCCGATCTCGAGGATCGAGACGTCGAAGGTGCCGCCGCCGAGGTCATAGACGGCGATCGTCTTGCCCTCGCTCTTCTCGAGTCCGTAGGCGAGCGCGGCCGCGGTCGGCTCGTTGATGATGCGCAGCACTTCGAGCCCGGCGATCTGGCCGGCGTCCTTGGTCGCCTGGCGCTGCGCGTCGTTGAAGTACGCGGGAACGGTGATCACCGCCTGGGTGACCGGCTCGCCGAGGTAGGTCTCGGCGGTTTCCTTCATCTTCTGCAGGATGAAGGCGGAAATCTGGCTGGGCGAGTAGTCCTCGTCGCCGGCCCTGACCCACGCGTCGCCGTTCTTGCCCTTGACGATCGTGTAGGGGACCAATTCGGTGTCCTTCTTGGTGACCGGATCGTCGAACCGGCGGCCGATCAGGCGCTTCACCGCGAAGATCGTGTTATCAGGGTTGGTGACGGCCTGGCGCTTGGCCGGCTGGCCGATCAGGCGCTCCCCGTCCTTGGTGAACGCGACGATCGACGGCGTCGTGCGCGCGCCTTCCGCATTCTCGATGACCTTGGGCTTGCCCCCATCCATCACAGCCACGCAGCTGTTGGTGGTCCCGAGGTCGATACCGATCACTTTGGCCATAAGGTTTCCCCGCATCCCTTTGTCAGTTGGACGCCGCCCCTCGGCCTCCCGTCCCGGCAAGACCCCTCGGCGGCTCGTTTCACGCGGCGGATATAGGTGCGCATCGGGTTGTGACAAGAGAGGCAGCGAGTTACACCCCCGCCTGGAAACCAGGGGAGGAACACCATGAAAAAGAGGTTCTGGGCCGCCGCTGCTGTGGGACTTGCGGTGGCAGGTCTCGCGGCGTGCAGTGAGACGAGTGCACCCACCGAGGCAGCGCCCGAGGGTCCGGCGGGGATCAGCGTCAGCAACGCGCGGCTGATGCTGCCGGCAGTATCCGGCAACCCCGGGGCCCTTTACTTCGAGGTGAAGAACGACGGCGAGAAGAACCGGATGATCCGCCTGGTCGAAATCGCGGGAGCCGGGAGCGCGATGATGCATTCCGCCGAGATGTTCGAGTTGCCGCAGGTCCCCGTTCCGGCCGGCGAGACCGCGTCGTTCGCGCCGGGCGAGAAGCACGTCATGGCGATGGACCTTGCCGACACGGTGACGGCGGGCAGTACAGCGGAAGTCACGCTGACGTTCGTCGGCGGCGACAAGCTGAGCTTCCCCGCCGAAGTGCGCGCCGCGGGCGACGAGCGATGAGGGAGTCGGCGCGCTGACAGAGGCCGGGGCCGCCTGTCCCGTCGGCGGTGAGCGCCGCCTGACGGAAGGAGAGGTGGCTCTCGGCCGCAGCGTGTTCGGCAGCGCGATCGATTTCGCCCGCGTCACCATCCGACGCCGCAAGTTCTTTCCGCTGCAGCCGCGCAAGATCACGATGGCGCCGCGCGGACACCTTCATTTTCATCCCCTTGGCGACGCCTATTGCGACGACTTCTCGACACAGCCGGTACTCCGGCAGGGCCTGTTCATCCACGAGCTGACGCATGTCTGGCAGACCCAGACACGCGGCGACTGGTACCTGCTGCTGCGGCGGCATCCGTTCTGCCGCTACCACTACAGCCTGCGGCCGGGCTGGCCGCTCGAGCGCTACGGGATCGAGCAGCAGGCCGAGATCGTGCGCCACGCGTTCCTGCTGCGCCGCGGCGTCCGTCTCGCCGGCGTGGCCGACCCGTCTGCCTACGACGTGCTGGTCGATTTTCCCGGAGCACGCTAGATTCGTGAAGGGAGGACGAACGGATGCCACACAAGGTCGACCATCACGCGATACTCGACGCACTCGCCGCGACGCGCGGCGGCGTACGCAACGCCTTCACCACCATCGACCCGCGCCGCACCGCGCACCTGGTGATCGACATGCAGAACGGGTTCATGGAACCCGGCGCTCCCGTCGAGGTGCCTGAGGCGCGCACGATCGTCGGCAACGTCAATCGCATCGCCGCGGCGATACGCGAGGCGGGCGGGCTCAACGTATGGGTGCGTTTCACCACGCCCGAAGGCGACGCGCCCGCCTGGCCGGTGTTCTACGAGCGGATGGGAATGGCCGCCGACGGCCACCGGGCCGCGTTCACGCCCGGCGCACACTACTGGCAGCTGTGGCCCGAGCTCGACGTTCGGCCCGATGACGAGGTGGTCGAGAAATACCGCTTTAGCGCCTTCACCCCCGGCGCGAGCGGACTCGATGCGTTGCTGCGCGAGCGCGGGATCGACACCGTGATCGTGACGGGGACGCTGACCAATTGCTGCTGCGAGAGCACCGCGCGCGATGCGATGCAGCTCAACTACCGCGTGCTGATGGCTGCGGACGCCAACGCCGCGCTGAGCGACGAAGCGCATGCCGCGACGCTCCACATCCTGGCCATGGTGTTTGCCGACCTTCATTCGACCGACGAGCTGGTGGAGCTGCTCAGGACACCGGCGCTCGCCGGCTAGAGGGAGCGAAAGATGGACCCGGTGCAGGATTCCTTCAGGCCTTCGACCTTCGGCTGGCTGCGCGGCACCGCTGCCGGCCTCGGCACGGTGTTGATAGGCATCGCCGGGTTTGCCCTGATGGTGGCGAAGGCCGGCGACTGGGGCGCCTGGCCGCTCGTCCTGACCGGACTCGCGGTGCTCATCGTGCTGTTCAAGTGGATCGAGAGCATGAGCGCCAAGTACGAGATCACGCCCGAGCGGCTGATCGTGCGTCGCGGGATCGTGTTCAAGTCGATCGACGAGATCGAGCTTTACCGGGTCAAGGACGTGCGGATGGATTTCAGCCTCCTCAACCAGTGGGCCGGCATCGGCAACATCAGCCTTACCTCGAGCGACGAGACTACCCGGACGGGCGAACTCGTCATGCGCCACATCGAACAGGCGCAGCCGCGGCGCGAGTTGATCCGCCGGCTCGTCGATGCAGCGCGGCGCCTGCGCGGTGTGCGCGAGATCGACATGGCGCACGGGGAACATTGAGCAGTTCGCGTTCGTCGCCCGACCGCTCGACCTGAGCTTGTCGAAGGGTGCGAGCGCGGTCGTGTGGTTCGACAGGCTCACGACGAGCGGACTGGCAGAACCAGCAACCGATCTAGGCCTCCTGGCAAGATTGTTGCAGGACTGCGAACCAAACTGAAATTGAGGCCAGTAGCTGCAACTGGTATCCTCTGAAATCAGATCGGGCGGCCCAACCCGCGCCCGGTCGCGGAATTACCCATGCGGCTTTCCGACTACGGCATGTCACGCGAGAGGGGCTTCCTTTCGCACTACGAAATCGACGAAGTCTTCCTGCCGACCTGGTTCGACCCGGTCGTCGACACGGCCGAGCGCCTGAGTGACCTGCTGACCTCGGGTCGCGTGCGCCACTGGCTTGCGCGGCTGCCCGAGCACGACATCGCCGACTGGGCGCGCACCGCGCCCGAGGAACAGGTGCGCACGATGATGGTGCGGTACAGCTTCCTCGTGCAGGCGTGGGTCTGGGGCGAGCCCGAGCCGCCCGCCTCGCTCCCCGCCAGCCTCGCCCGCCCGATCGTCGCGCTCGCCGACCGGCTCGGCCAGGCGCCGCTGCTCCCCTACTCGGCCTACGTGCTCGACAACTGGGCGCGCATCGACAAGTCGGGCCCGGTCACGCTCGACAACATCCGCATGGTGCAGAACTTCCTCGGCGGTGCGGACGAGAACTGGTTCGTGATGATCCACGTCGCCATCGAAGCCGAGGCCGGCGTGCTGCTCGACAACGCGGTGCAGCTGGTCGAAGCCGCCGCGCAGGAGGACGCCGAGAGCTGCGAGGCGCTGCTCTCGGGGATGGACCTTGCCTGGGAGCGGATCTACGCGGTGTTCAAGCGCATGCCGGAGTGCTGCGACCCCTACATCTATTTTCACCGCGTGCGGCCCTATATCCACGGCTGGGCGAACAACCCCGCGCTCGGCGAAGGCCTCGTCTACGAGGGCGTCGAGAAGTTCGGCGAAAAACCCCAGGCGTTCCGCGGCCAGACCGGCTCGCAGAGCTCGATAGTGCCGGCGATGGATGCGTTGTTCGCGGTGCGTCACAGCGACGATCCGCTCAAGACTTTTCTGGATGAGCTGCACCACTATCGCCCAGTGCCACACCGGCGCTTCATCGAGGATCTGGGCGCACGATCGACGTTGCGTGATTTTGTCACACGAACGAACTCACCGGCACTGCGCGACGCGTTCAACACCTGCCTCGAGCAGGTCGCCAGGTTCCGCACGCGGCATCTCGAGTACGCGGCGAGCTACATCAACAAGCAGGCGGGCTCGATCGCCGGCAACGACCCTGACGTCGGCACCGGCGGCACCCCGTTCATGAAGTACCTGAAGAAGCACCGCGACGAGAACCGGGCCCAGATAGTCTGACGCCCGGTCCTGCGCGGAGCACCGCTAGCACCGCTCGCGATATTCGTCGCCGTAGCGGTCGCGGTAGTAGCACCACTCGCCGTCCTTGCGGATCAGGGCGCCGCCGATCGCCCCGGCCGCCGCGCCAATTGCCGCCGAGCGGCCGATATTGGAATCGGTCGCCGCACCGACGCCCGCGCCAACCGCGGCGCCGACGGCGGCACCCTCGACACCGTAGTTCCTGGCGCATCCGCCAACGGCGAGCGCCGAGGCGAGGCACGCCGATACAATCAAGCCCTTGGTTTTGCTGGTCATGTCCGTTCTCCTCGAAGGAGCTACGGACAAGTGAAGGGGCCGTTCCGCCAGTCGTCCCGACTGAGGCTCAGTCCGGCTTCTTCGCCACCGCCACCATTGCGGGCCTGAGCAGCCGGTCCTTGATCATGTAACCCGACTGCATCTCCTGCACGACGGTGCCGGGTTCGGCCTCGTCGGTCGGGACCTCGAGCATCGCCTGGTGCTGGTTCGGGTCGAGCGGCAGCCCCTTCGAGGCGATGCGGGTGATGCCGTGGAGTCCGAAGACCTTTTCCAGTTCGCGCTGGGTCGCCTCGATGCCGGCGAGGAAGCCCTTCAGTTTCTCGTCCTCGCGCATCTCGTCTGTCACGTGATCGAGCGCGCGCGCGAGGTTGTCCGCCACCGACAGGATGTCGCGCGCAAAGCCGGTCGCAGCGTAGGCGCGCGCGTCGGCGACTTCCTTCTCCATGCGCCGGCGCACGTTCTGCACTTCGGCGCGCGCATAGAGCATGTCCTGCTGCGCCTTTTCGAGATCGGCCCGCAGCGAGGCCAGCGCATCGTCGAGCTTGGCCTCGTCCTTGGCCAGCTCGCCGCCATCGAGCAGCTCATCGGGAACACCCTCGAGTTCCTTCTCCACTGCTTCGTCGCGCGGTTCGTCCGTTCCGGTCATCGTGTTTCCGTCTATCCGATATACTTGCCCAGGGAGCGGGCGGTGAAATCCACCATGGGCACGACCCGCGCGTAATTCAACCGGGTCGGCCCGATGACCCCGAGCACGCCGACGACCCTGCCCTCGCGGTCGCGATAGGGGGCGGCAATGACGGAAGAGCCCGACAGGGAGAACAACCGGTTCTCGCTGCCGATGAAAATCCGCGTCGCTTCGGCCTCGCGCGCGGAATCGAGCAGCTCCGCGACCGATTGCTTGTTCTCGAGGTCGTCGATCAGCGAACGCACCCGCTCGATGTCGCTCAGCGCGGCATCGTCGAGCAGCCGGGCCTGGCCGCGGACGATCAGCACGGGCCGCCGCTCGGCATCCTCGCTCCACACCGCGAGGCCTCGCGCAACGAGATCGCGGCTCGCGCTGTCGAGCGCCGACTTGCCCGAGGCAATCTCGGCCTGCATGGCCCGTGCCGCCTCGGCAAGCGTGCGGCCGGCGAGCCGGGCGGTGATGTAGTTCGAGGCTTCCTGCAGCATCGAGACCGAGGTGCCCGGCGGAAGCTCGAGGATCCGGTTCTCGATCGTGCCGTCGGCGCCGACGACCACCGCCAGCGCGCGGCCGCGATCGAGCGGGACAATGCTCATCTGCGCCAGCACCGGTTCGCGCCGCGGGACCATGACCATGCCCGCCGCCCCGGACAATTCCGACAGCACGGAGCTGGTCGCCTCGAGAGCCGCCTCGATAGGTCCGGGCCGGTCCAGGCGCCGCTCGATGGCGGCGCGTTCCTCAGCGGTCGGCTCTGCCACCTGCATCATCCCGTCGACGAACAGCCGGAGCCCGAGCTCGGTCGGCATCCGTCCGGCGCTGGTGTGCGGCGCGGCGAGCAGGCCGAGCGCCTCGAGTTCGCTGAGCACCGAGCGGATCGACGCCGGAGACAGGTTGATCCCGCCCTCGGCGAGCGTCTTCGAGCCCACCGGCTGACCGCTGTCGAGATAGCCTTCGACGACCAGGCGAAAGATCGTCCGCGCGCGCTCGGTCAGTTCGCTTACCGGGGGAGAGGTCATGACAGCGGCGTATCTAGTCGCTAGGGCGACCTCAGGAAAGCTATCCCCAGATTGGAATTCTCATGCGACCATCCGGCCGCGCGCCCGACGAAATGCGCGCCATCGAGATACTCACCGGTTTCACCAAGCACGCTGAAGGCTCGGTGCTGGTCAGCTTCGGCGACACGCGCGTGCTCGTCACTGCGAGCGTCGAGGAAAAGGTCCCACCCTTCCTGCGTGGCAAGGGCCAGGGCTGGGTCACGGCAGAGTACTCGATGCTGCCGCGTGCCACGCATACCCGCGGCCAGCGCGAGGCGGCAAAGGGCAAGCAAAGCGGGCGGACGCAGGAAATCCAGCGACTGATCGGCCGCAGCCTGCGCGCGGTGACCGACCTCCAGAAGCTCGGTGAGCGGCAGATCGTGCTCGATTGCGACGTGCTCCAGGCCGACGGCGGCACGCGGACCGCGGCGATCTCGGGGGCGTGGGTCGCGCTGCGGCTTGCGGTCGACAAGCTGATGGCGGCCGGCGCGATCGCCGAGGACCCGATCCAGGCGAAGGTTGCGGCGGTCAGCTGCGGCATCTTTGAGGGCGTGCCGGTGCTCGACCTCGACTACGACGAGGACAGCGCCGCGGACGCCGATGCCAACTTCGTGCTGCTCGAGGGCGGCAAGATCGCGGAAGTGCAGGCAACCGCGGAGGGTGCCTGCTACGACGAGGAAGGCCTGCTTCGCCTGTTGCGCCTCGCGCGAATCGGCTGCGAGCGGATCTATGCCGCACAGGCGGAGGCCGTCGGGAAGTGAGCCGCAGGCTCGGCGCCGGCAAGCTGGTCATCGCCACGCACAATGCGGGCAAGCTGCGCGAAATCGCCGCGTTGCTGGCGCCTTATGGCTCCGAGTGCCTGTCCGCCGGTTCGCTCGGCCTGCCCGAGCCGCCGGAGACGGGCCGCACCTTCGCCGAGAACGCGCTGATCAAGGCGCGCGCGGCGGCGGAAAGTTCAGGGCTGCCGGCGCTTGCCGACGACAGCGGCTTGTCTGTCGCGGCGCTCGATGGCCGGCCGGGGGTGTGGACCGCCGACTGGGCCGAACGGCAGTGGTTCGAGGGCGAGCCGGGGCGCGACTGGTACATGGCCATGGGCAAGGTCGAAGGCATGCTGCAGGCCAAGGGGACCGGGACGCCGCGAGACGCCTGGTTCACGTGCGTGCTGGCATTGGCGTGGCCGGACGGCGAGCACGCGATCTACGAAGGGCATGTCGAAGGCGCGCTGACCTGGCCGCCGCGCGGAACGTTGGGCTTCGGCTACGACCCGGTGTTCGTGCCCAACGGCTACGACCGGACTTTTGCCGAACTCGATCCAGAGGAAAAGCATCGCATCAGCCACCGGGCCGATGCGTTCGCGAAGCTTGTGGCGGACCAGTTCGCCTAGAACGGCGTCTGGCCGAGCCAATTCCCGGCTGGCCAGTAGCGACAGACGAGGAAATCGTTGCGCGCGCCGCGCGCCACCGCGCAGCCGACCTCGCGCGTGCCGCGCCAGACGACCTGCGTATAGTGGCCGACGTCCTGCCAGTTGCCCGTGCGCGAGACGTTCGGGAACCGGCCGTGCCGGTAATGCTGCCGCTCGCCGATGAACGCGCCGATCATGTCCTCGACGGCGAAATAGCCGGCCGAACCCATCCACAGGTTCTCCCCGGCGCCGCGATTCTCGCTTTGCGGAGCGTGGCGAAGCCAGCCTTCGCGCGCCAGTTTCTGCGCCCAGGCTTCTGCCTCGCTGGCAAGATTGGCGTTCCAGGCGAGACGAGGTACGCCCGCACGATCACGCTCGCGGTTATGCTCTGCGAGCACGCGCTGGGCGAAGCCATCGTTGAGTGAGGGGTATTGCGCGGACGCGCCGCCCGCCGCTCCTGCAGCGAGTAGGAGCCCGAGCACCCCGGCAATGCGACCTTTCATTTTCACGACCCTATTCTTGACAATGGGGAGTTAACGCTCCCTCAATGGCGCGTGACACGCGCTCTCTACGTCCATTGGCCTTTCTGCTTACGCAAATGCCCGTACTGCGACTTCAATTCACACGTGCGTGAAAGAGTCGAAGTGGACGAATGGAGTAATGCACTATTGCGGGATCTGTTCCACGAAGCGGAGGAATCTCGCAAAGCATTGGATTTCGATAACAAGAACGAGGCACGTGTACTTAAATCCCTGAATTCTGTATTCTTTGGTGGCGGCACGCCGTCGCTGATGCCGCCTGGGCTGGTCGGCGCAATCCTTAACGAGGCCGAGCGACAGTGGGGTTTCGCCCCCGACGTCGAGATCACGCTCGAGGCCAATCCTTCGTCGGTCGAGTCGGCAAATTTCGCTGAACTTGCGGCCGCCGGGGTCAATCGAGTCTCGCTCGGCCTTCAGGCTCTCGACGACTCGGCGCTGCAATTTCTCGGGCGCCTGCACGACGTCCGCGAGGCGCTCGCGGCGCTCGACGTCGCGCAGCGGCACTTCGCGCGCGTGAACCTCGACCTGATCTACGCACGGCCGAACCAGACAATCGAGCAGTGGGCCGCCGAACTGCAGCGGGCGGTCGGGCTCGGCACCGGGCACCTCTCGCTCTACCAGCTGACGATCGAGCCCGGCACGCGCTTCGCAACCGACGTGCGGCAGGGGGCATTCACGCCGCTCGAGGACGATCCGGCGGCGGATCTCTATGCCCTGACCCGCGAGTTGACCGAGGCGGCCGGCCTCCCCGCCTACGAGATCAGCAATCACGCCCGGCCGGGGGAGGAGAGCCGTCACAACCTCGCCTATTGGCGCTACCTCGACTATGCCGGGATCGGACCGGGCGCGCATGGACGACGGGGAGGCGTGGCGACGCAGCGGCACCGCAAACCCGAGAACTTCCTCGCCGCCGTGGCCCGCAACGGGCACGGGATCGTCGAGGAGCGGGTCCTCGGGCCGCGCGAGCGCGGCGCGGAGGCGCTGTTGATGGGACTGCGGCTGCGCGAAGGCGTCGACCTGGCCGACCTTTCACGGCGCATCAGCGTGCCCGCGGCCGATCTCATCGACCGGGAGCGCCTGGCTTTCCACGAACGCCTCGGTCTCGCCTGGCGCGAGGGAAACCGCGTCGGCGTCACGCCGCGGGGCATGCCGCTGCTCGACGCGCTGCTCGCCGAACTGGTGCCCGACGCGCTGGCGGCGGCATGAACCGAACGGACCTGCTCGAGGCGTGGAGCCGCCACCTTTCGGACGGCCTCCGCCGCTCCCCGCACACCGTGCGCGCCTACGTCGCAGCCGCGTCGCGACTGATCGACCGAACCGGGGCAGGCGACTGGGCCGCCCTCGCCCGGCTCGATGCGAGCGACCTGCGGGCGCAACTGGCCGAGCGCCGCGCGGAAGGGATCGGCAATGTCTCCGCCGCGCGCGAGCTTTCGGCGCTCAAGGCCTTTCTCACATTCGCGCGCGAGCAGGCCGGTCACGCAGAGCCGAGCCCGCCGCGGTTGCGTGGCCCGCGGATCAAGAAGGGTCTGCCGCGGCCCGTCACACCCGACGATGTCACCAATCTCGCCGACGTCGTTCGCCAGTCAGCGGCGGAGGACTGGATCGGGGCACGCGACCGGGCAGTGTTGCTGCTGATGTACGGCGCCGGACTGCGGATTGCCGAGGCGCTGTCGCTCAAAGGCTCGGACCTTCCGCTGGGCGAGACACTGGCGGTGACCGGCAAGGGGGGCAAGCAGCGGATCGTGCCGCTGCTGCCGATCGTTCGCGACGCGGTCGCCGACTACGCTGTCCGCTGTCCGTGGGCGCTGCTCCCGGACGAACCGCTGTTTCGCGGAGCGAAGGGAGGACCGCTCAGCCAGGGCATGGTGCAGAAGGCGATGGCGCGCGCACGTATTGCGCTCGGCCTTCCCGCTACCGCAACGCCGCATGCGCTCCGTCACAGCTTCGCCACGCACCTCCTCGGCGCCGGCGCCGATTTGCGCAGCCTTCAGGAACTGCTCGGCCACGCGAGCCTGGGATCGACGCAGATCTACACCAAGGTCGATGCGGCGACGCTGCTCGACACCTATCGCGCCGCGCACCCTCGCGAACGCCGTTAGCGCTCGCAGCGCGGCTTCCAGGTTGCCACGCGATAGGCGTAGACCGCGAGCAGCAGGACTATCAGGCCGCCCACGACCCAGCTCGCGTAGACCTCGTAGCGTTCGATAAGCGGCGCCAGGCGCCGCCCGCCCTCGACCAGCAGCACGTTCCACACCGCCGCCCCGGCGAACGTGTAGGCGAGGAACTTCCACAGCGACATGTGCGAGAGCCCGGCGGGAAGCGAGACGATCGTGCGCAGGAACGGCGAGAAGCGCAGCAGGAACACGACCCACTGCCCGTGCCGCTGGAAGAACCGCGCGGCGCGCTCGATGTCCTCGAAATCGAGCGTGATCCAGCGGCCGTGCCGCTCGATGAACGGCTCGAGCCGGCGGTAGCCCCATTTGTCGCCCACCCAGTACCAGGCGTAGTTCCCGAGCGTGGAGCCAGCCGTGCCGACCAGGATCAAGGGCCAGAAGTCCATCGCTCCGCGCGCCACGAGCACGCCGCCGATCCCCATGATCACCTCGGAAGGGATCGGCGGGAACACGTTCTCGAGCGCCATCAGCAGGAAGATGCCGAGGTAGCCGCCCCAGGCGATGGCATCGACGATGAATTCGTACATGAGAGGCTAAACGGCCCTGCCCCGTATCGGGTTCAACCGGTGCGCCGACCTAGTCATGCACGAGCTTCGCTTCGATCGCACCCCAGATGCGCCCCGCGGTGTCGGTACCGTTGAAGCGGTCGATCGCGACGATGCCCGTCGGCGACGTGACGTTGATCTCGGTCAGCCACTGCCCGCCGATGACGTCGATGCCGACGAAGATCAGCCCGAGCCGCTTGAGCTCGGGGCCGAGCGCTGCGCAGATTTCCTCCTCGCGCGGGGTCAGCGCGGTCGGCTCTGCCGAGCCTCCCTGGACGAGGTTCGAACGGAACTCCCCCTCGCCCGGCCGGCGGTTGATCGCGCCGGCCACCTCGCCGTCGACCAGCACGATGCGCTTGTCGCCCTCGGTCACCTCGGGAAGGAAAGGCTGCACCATGTGCGGCTCGGGCCAGGTCTGGTTGAACACCTCGATCAGCGCCGAAAGGTTCTCGCCGGTCTCGGGCACCTTGAAGATCGCCTTGCCGCCGTTGCCGTGGATCGGCTTGACCACGACCGCGCCGTGGCGGCGCATGAAGGCGCGGACTTCATCGACGCTCCGGGTGACCAGTGTCGGCGGCATGAATCGCCGGAAGTCGAGCACGAAGACCTTCTCCGGCGCGTTGCGCACACTGACCGGGTTGTTGACCACCAGCGTTTCGGATTCGATCCGTTCGAGCAGGTGCGTCGCGGTGATGTAGCCCATGTGGAACGGCGGGTCCTGCCGCATCAGCACGACGTCGACGTCACGCCCGAGGTCGAGCCGGCGCGGCTCGCCCGCCTCGAAGTGGTCGCCCTCGACGCGTCGCACCGTCACCGGCCGCGCCAGCGCGTGCAGGCGTCCGTCTTCGTCGAGCGTCAGGCTGCCGACGTCGTAGTGAAACAGTTCATGCCCGCGCGCTTGCGCCGAGAGCATCAGCGCAAAGCTCGAATCGCCGGCGATGTTGATGCTTTCGAGCGGATCCATCTGGACCGCGACGCGGACGGTCATCGGTGCCCCTTCACGGTTGCCAGGCATTGACGATGTGGCGCGGCCAGCGGCCGGGCGCAAGCAGCAGCACATCGACGCGGATCGTGTCGTGAGGTCCGGCGTAGCGATGCGCAACCACTTCAACGGCGGCGGCGACGCGGCGCAGACGATATTCGTCGATCGCCAGCGCCAGTTCGGCCGCAGCCGCGCGCCACTTGACCTCGACGAACGCGACCGTCCCCCCGCGCCGGGCTATCAGGTCTATCTCGCCCCGCGGCGTCTTCACCCGCCGGGCGACGACGCGCCATCCGTGCAGGCGCAGCCACCAGGCGGCCCAGCCTTCGCCGCGCCGGCCGCGCTTCTCGGAAAGTTCGCGCTTCACTTGATCTCGAGCGCGCGGGCGTAGAGCGCCTTGCGGTCGAGCCCGGTGGCCTTGGCGACTTGCGCCGCTGCCTGCGACGGCTTGGCTGTCAGCAGCGCCTCGCGCAGCAGCGCATCCGCGTCGACTTCCGATGCGCCGACGTCGACTGGCGGCCCGACCAACAGCACGATTTCGCCCTTCGGCGGATGCGCCTCGTAGTGCGCGATCAGCTCCGCCGGTGCGCCGCCGCGGCATTCCTCGTAGAGCTTGGTCAGTTCGCGCGCGACCGCGACTTGGCGACCCGGCAGCATCTCGCCGATTGCAGCGAGGGAGCGCGTCAGTCGCGGCGCCGTCTCGAAGAACACCAGCGTCGCACGCACGGAGCCGAGCTCCGCCAGCACTTCGGCCCGCGCCTTGTCCTTGGGCGGCAGGAAACCGGCGAACAGGAACCGGTCGCTGGGCAGGCCCGACAGCGTCAGCGCGACGATCGGGGCGCTCGGTCCGGGCAGGCTGGTCACGGCGATGCCGGCGGCGCGCGCTTCGCGCACGAGCCGATACCCGGGATCGGAAACGAGCGGCGTCCCAGCGTCGCTGACGAGTGCCACCGCCCGGTCCCGCATCGAATCGAGCAGCCGCGCCCGGTCGCGCTCGTCGGCGTGATCGTCGTAGCGCCACAGCGGTTTGGAGATGCCGAGATACCGCAGGAGCCTGGCCGTCACCCGGGTGTCTTCGCAGGCAACCGCGTCGCAGCGCGCGAGCACGTCCGCGGCCCGCTGCGTGATGTCGCCGAGGTTGCCTATCGGGGTCGCGACAATATACAGGCCGGGTGGAAGAGGTTCGGGTCGGTCGGCATCGCTCACGCGGTGCTTGTGGCCCATCAGCAGCTGGAGCCGCAAGCATGTTCACCAGGCGATCCCTCGGGCGCACGCTCGCTGTCACACTGCTCACTGTCGTCCTCGCGGCCTGCAAGGTCGTACCGGACAGCCGGCCCGGCCCCGCCCCGGTGCCGTCGCCCACGCCGAGCGCCGACGAGTTGCCGACCGATACCGCGCGGCACCGCGTCGCCCTGCTGGTTCCGTTGTCGGGCGACAACGCCGCGGTGGGCCGCTCGATCGCCAACGCGACGACGATGGCGCTGCTCGACACCAATGCCGAGAACCTGCGCATCACCACGTACGACACCGCGACCGGCGCCGGGACTGCCGCGGCCAACGCGATCCGTGACGGCAACAAGCTGATCCTCGGGCCGCTGCTGCGAGAGGACGTGAGTTCGGTGCTTGCCCGCGCACGCCCGGCCGACGTGCCGCTGATCACCTTCTCCAACGACACTTCGGTGGCCGCGCCCGACGTGTTCGTGATGGGCCACGTGCCCGAGCAGTCGGTCACCCGCACGGTTGCCTACGCCTCGCAGCAGGGCGCGCGCCGCTTCGCCGCGCTGGTGCCGAACGGCGATTACGGCCGGCGCACGAGCGAAGCGCTGTCGCGCGCCGTCGCCGGGATCGGCGGGACTGTAACGCGCGTCGAGAACTACGACCGCAGCAACACCTCGATCGTCAGCGCTGCCGAGCGGCTCAAGGCGGCCGGAGGGTACGACGCCGTGCTGATCGCCGAGGGGCCGCGTCTCGCGGCGATGGCTGCGGGGCCGCTACGCGAAGGCGGCACCCGAGTCTACCTGCTCGGCACCGAACTGTGGAGCGGCGAAGCAAGCGTCGCCAACACACCGTCGCTGCGCGGCGCCTGGTTCTCCGCGGTGTCGGACAGTCGCTACCGCCAGTTCGCGACCAGCTACGAGTCCCGCTTCGGCGAGCAGCCGTTCCGGGTAGCTACCCTCGGCTACGACGCGGTGTTGCTGACGCTGCGCATTGCCCGCGACTGGCAGCCCGGGCGCAACTTCCCGGTCGGCCGCATGCTGGCCGAGGACGGGTTCCTCGGTCTCGACGGCCCGTTCCGGTTCCGCAGCAACGGCATTGGCGAGCGCGCGATGGAGGTGCGCCAGGTCGGCAACGGCACCGTCTCGGTGGTGGACGCGGCACCGACCCGGTTCTGACAGCCGCGCAACCAACAACCGTCATCCCGGTGAAAGCCGGGATGACGACGGTCTTGGGGAAAGTGAACTCGCGCGCTTGAACCGGCGCGAATCCGCCCCCTATAGCCGGTGCATGTCCGATGACCTGTTCGACAAGCTGCCTCCCGGCGGCGGCGATTACGATGCTTCCGCGATCGAAGTGCTCGAAGGACTGGAGCCGGTGCGGCGCCGGCCGGGCATGTACATCGGCGGCACCGACGAGCGGGCGCTGCACCACCTGGCGGCCGAAGTGCTCGACAACGCGATGGACGAGGCGGTCGCCGGCCATGCGACGCGGATCGAGGTCGAACTCGGAACCGATAACCGGCTGACGATCACCGACAACGGCCGCGGCATGCCGGTCGACGAGCACCCCAAGTTTCCGGGCAAGTCGTCGCTCGAGGTGATCCTGACGATGCTCCACTCGGGCGGCAAGTTCTCGGGCAAGGCCTATGCCACCAGCGGCGGCTTGCACGGTGTCGGCGTCAGCGTGGTCAACGGGCTCAGCTCCTATGTGCGCGTCGAGGTCGCCCGCAACCGCGAGCTCTACGCGCAGGAGTTCGAGCGCGGGCAGCCGAAAAGCGGGCTGATGCATCTCGGCGCCGCACCGAACCGTCGCGGCACCTCGGTCACCTTCGTGCCCGACACCGAGATTTTCGGCGAACGCGATTTCAGCCCCAAGCGGCTGTTCAAGCTGGCCCGCTCGAAGGCCTACCTGTTCGCGGGCGTGGAGATCCGCTGGAAGTGCGCGCCCTCGCTGGCGAGTGAGGAGGTACCCCAGGAAGCGGTGTTCCAGTTCCCCGGGGGCCTCGCCGACCACTTGCGCGAGCAGGTCGGCGGTCGCGAGTGCGTCACCGCCGAGTTCTTCACCGGGCGGCAGGACTTCCCCGACGAGCAGGGCCGCGTCGAGTGGGCGATCGCCTGGCCGCTGTGGTCCGATGGAGCCTATTCCTGGTACTGCAACACCGTGCCGACCCCCGACGGCGGCACTCATGAGCAGGGCCTGCGCGCCGCGCTCGCCAAGGGCATCCGCGCATTCGGCGAATTGGTCGGGCAGAAGAAGGCCAAGGATATCTCGGCAGACGACATCGTCACCGGCAGCGAGATCATGCTCTCGGTGTTCATCCGCGACCCCCAGTTCCAGAGCCAGACCAAGGACCGGCTGACTTCGCCGGAGGCGGCCCGGCTCGTCGAGAACGCGGTACGCGACCACTTCGACCACTACCTCGCGGACAACATGGAGCGCGGCCGCGCGCTGCTCGGCGCGGTGATGGAGCGGATGGACGAACGCCTGCGGCGCAAGGCCGAGCGCGAGATCAAGCGCAAGACCGCGACCAACGCACGCAAGCTGCGCCTGCCCGGCAAGCTGACCGACTGCTCGGGCGAAGGCGATGGCGAGACCGAGCTGTTCATCGTCGAGGGCGATTCCGCGGGCGGCAGCGCCAAGCAGGCGCGCGACCGCAAGACCCAGGCGATCCTGCCGATCCGCGGCAAGATCCTCAACGTCGCTTCGGCCACCGCCGACAAGATCCGCGCCAACAGCGAGATCGCCGACCTGATCCTTGCGCTCGGCTGCGGCACCCGTCGGGAATGCAACCCGGACCTGCTGCGATATGACCGGATCGTCATCATGACCGACGCCGACGTCGACGGGGCGCACATCGCCACGCTGCTGATGACGTTCTTCTTCCAGGAGATGGCAGAGGTCGTCAGGAACGGGCACATCTTCCTCGCCCAGCCCCCGCTCTATCGCCTGACCGCGGGCAAGGAGACGCGCTACGCCAAGGACGACGCGCACCGCGCCGAGCTCGAGGCGACGGTGTTCAAGGGCAAGAAGGTCGAAGTCAGCCGCTTCAAGGGCCTCGGCGAGATGAACCCGCAGCAGCTTCGCGAGACCACGATGGATCCCGCGACCCGCTCGCTGATCCGTATCACCCTGCCCCCCGAGCACGAGCAGCGCCACGCGGTGAAGGAACTGGTGGACCAGCTGATGGGCCGCAATCCTGAGCACCGGTTCAACTTCATCCAGAACCGGGCGGCGGAGATCGATCGGGAAATGATCGACGCTTGACGCGCCCCCCGCCGCTTCTCATCCTTCGTCAGGACGGCGGGAGAGAAGGCTATGCGATCGACTACGCTTCTGGCGGCAACCTGTCTGGCTCTCGCGTCCGTGCCCGTTGCGGCGGCCGAGGAGATCGAAGTTCCTCCGGATGCCCCCTTTATTCACGAGCGCACCAGCATCGTGTTCCCGCCACGTCTCGGAGATCTGCATCGCCGCTGGGTCCGTGATTACGGCTCAGCCTAGTACGATGTCAGTGCGATCTATGAGGCCGCTGACGGAGACACCTTCCTCTCGTTCTATGTCTACCGTGCCGGCCTGCCCGAAGCCTCGCTCTGGTTCGATCGACTGGCGACGATCATGGCTGAGCGCGAGGGCTTCAGGCCGGCGAGTCACGCTTCGCTGGAGCCCGCCGCGTATCGTCCCGCCGGAAGCGAAGCACCCATCGGACTGGCGCTGGCCTATGACATTGCGCCGGGGCAGCCCTACACCGCCACTGGGGCGATCCTGTTCCCTCACGGACCCTGGCTGATCAAGCTGCGCGCCACATCGTCGAGCAAGAATGCCGATGAGATCGCGCAATTGTTGGCGGAGACCGAGCGGTCGCTGGGCCTACCCCAACCCCAGTACCTGTCGTCGCCATCATATCGTGTCCAACCCTGCGCCGCGCAGCTCGACGTGGGCGAAACCAATGTTCTGCCTCCCTCGCCCGACGTCCTCAGCAGCTCGCTGATGATGCTGGAAGTGGGCGAATCAACGGACGCGGAGGGAACGGCGATTCCTCCTGAAGGAGCGCGATGGTGCCGCGACGACGCGGTCGAGGATTTTTACGTCTATCGGCCCAACGATTCCCCCGATCGGTACGTGATCGCGTTCGGCGACAGCGGGGACGTCCTGCAGGTTGGCATAGTGATACGCGAGATGCCGGACCTCCTGCCGACGGACCTGGGAATTCCGATCATCTACTCGGATGCCAACGGCTCTGCGTTGCTCGCGCTGGTCGACCGGCTTCCCGACCCGGTGCGAGCCGTGGAAATTGCCGAGCAGGCCGCGATCCTCGGAACCAGCGACCGCAATGGCAACGTCGAGATCACGGTCAGTGAGCCCACCGAATAGCAGTTCGGGCTTCAGGCCCGCACCGCCCCTGCCACGCTGACGGGTGGCGCCGCCTTCACCACCCGCTGTACGCGGAACCCGATGGGCTCAAGCGAGGTGGCCTATTCGCTGGAGGTGCGCTCCTCACCTCTGGGGACCAGCTGCATCATCATATCGAGCATCCTGCCCATGTGCGGCTCGTCGCCATCGGGTTTCGTTGCCTCGCGAACGTGCTGCAAGTTCGTCACGTTCTCGCCGTCGTCCCGGTCGTGGATGATGTGGCTCAGGAGGCCGCCATCGTGGCCCTCGGGCACGCGCTCGAAGAAGTTGCCGCTTCGATCGTCACGCGGTCGGCCACGCCGAAGCTGTCGAGCGCTTCCTCGCTCGTTGCGTCACCCCTTGCCTCCCCGGGCTGACTTTCCGACAAAGACTAGCCGGGCGCGCGTGCTTGTCGCGCGGCGGTGGCGTGAGGTCAGATCTGGTAGCCGACCTCGAACAATCCCCACTTCCTCCCGCGAAAGCGCAACGGCACGAAGACGCTCCGCAGGGCGCGAAAGCGCCCTTCCCCGAGGTCCTGGCGATAGGCGAACAGGAAGAACGCGTCGTCGCCGTCGAGCGCGCGGCGAGTCTGGCTGTCCATGAAGATCTGTCGGTTGCGAGCGAACTCGAGGTTGCGCAACCGCTGCCCCGGAAGCTGCCCCTGGCTGCGCTCGGTAATGTGCGTAGGAAGGTAGCCGTTCATGTCGATCAGGCAGCAGCCGACGACGGCACGGTGCTGGTGTGTGTAGCGATCGAGGATCGGGCGGATGTGACGGTCAGCGAAATCGGCGAAGTCGTTGTCGTACTGAACCGGGTCGGTCTCGGGACGAGGGCGGTAGTCCGTGTCGAACAGCGCGTCCTCGGTGAGAGTCCCATCGTCGAGATGACGTTCGATCAGGCCGGCGATTTCGCTAACGCCTTCCATCGCAAGGTCGATGAAGGGCGTGTTCCGGGTCCGCACGCCACCGTGGGCCACTTGATTGAGCATGTCGTTGGCGCGCGTCTCTAGCCGATCGAGCTGCTCCCGCGCCTCCTCGGCGCGGCGCGCGCTCTCGGCAGCGACCTGTGCGAACTCGGCGAGCCCGTCATCGACCTGACGCACGCTGGTCTCGGCCCGTTCGTTACAGTCGGCGATCGCCCGCGAGCGGTCGTGGAACTGCTGCACCAGCGCGGCCATGTCGCTCAGCGACGTGCGCAGCGCGTCGATGTGCCGGGTGGATTCGCGGCCGCGGGCGATGTTGGTCTTGAGCGACTCGATCAGCGAACCGGCGGTGGCCTGCAAGCGGGCGATGTTGCGGCCGACCTCGCTGGAGGATTCGGCTGCGGTCGCCGCAAGCCGGCGAATCTCGGTCGCAAGCACTTCGAACGGCGCTGTCGCCGCACCGCCCCGAGCCGCCTCGATGCGGGTGTTGAAACTCAGCATATGCGTATGCTCGGCGATCTCGGAGAGCTTGGACGAGACACCGCCGATCTCGTCGAGCGTCTCGAGGAAGCCGTGCAACTGGCCGTCGAGCTCTGTGACGTCGGAGACCAGCCTCGAGACCTCATCGAGCGACCGTTCGGCGACGTGATGCCCGCGCTCGAGCACGATCTGCGCGGCTTCGGAAGTCTGCAGCAGTTCGAACGTCGCCTCGCGCCGCTCCGCCCGGCTCCGGCTGAGCGCTTCCATGGCATCGAACAGCTGATCCAACCGCTCTGCCTCGGCCGAAATCTGGCGGTTGAGCCTGCCGACGAGGCCACCTGTATCGCTGCACTGAACCGCAATGTCACCTGCCTGCTCCCCGAGGCGGGCCAGCAGTTCGCCGAGGTCGGTATTGAGCGGAACGATCATGTCCATCGGCCGTGAGGATGTCGCGCTGCACCATGAAATGCAACCGAATTGTTGCACTGCAATATGAGCGCTGCCAGACCAGCTTCAGGCTCCGTCACCCAGACCAAGGCCGCTCAGAACGCGTAGGAAATCTCGTAGTCACCCCATCGGCGGCCGTTGATCACGATGGGGACGCTAGCCAGCCGCACGACGCGATAGTTCTTGCCGTCGCCCTCGTAGCGATAGACGGCCATAGAGAACGGGGCATTGCCCGCCTTGATGCGCTTGTCGATCGCGTTGAAGATCATCCGTCCGTTGCGGCAGAATTGCAGGTCGTGCTCGTAGTCGCCGGTAGGCTGACGCGAACGGTCGGTAAGGTGGGTCGGCAGGAAGCCGTTGCGATCGTCGCATACGGTCGCGACGATGTTCGGATCCGACGCCTTGACCCGGTCAAGGACCGGACGCCAGTGCTTGTCGGCCCAGTCGCAGAAGCTGTTGCGGTAGAGCTGAGGATTGGTCCCCGGCACCTCGACATAACGGTCGTCGAACAGCTGCTCTTCGGTCAGACTGCCGTCCTCCAGAGCCGCCAGGGCGAGTGCGATGACCTCGTCGCGCGCCTCGCGGGCCTTGTCGACCATTGCCATGTCGCGCGGCGCGAGGCCGGCGCGGACCAACTGGTCGAACATAAGGCTGGCCATTTCCTCGAGCTCGGCCATTCGCGCCTGAGCCTGGCCAAGCTTGCCCTCGTTGTCCCGCGCCGCCTCGTTGAACGAAGCGAGCACTCGCTGCAGCTTGTCGACATGGCCGCTGATCGAATTGGTCGCCTGGGCTATCTGGTCGTTCTGCCGGTCGACCTCGTTGACCATCTCGCCGACCTCGACCAGCGTGTCCTCGATCCGGGACACCGAGGTGCGCGCTTCGTCCCGGACCCTGGCGCCCTTCTCGATCTCGGCAACAACTCGCTCGACCTCGCTGCCGAGCGTGTCGATCGTGCGGGTGATCTCGTCGGTCGCCTTGCGGGTCTTGCCCGCAAGACTCTTCACTTCGTTGGCGACCACGGCAAAGCCACGACCCGCCTCGCCTGCGCGTGCGGCTTCGATCGCGGCGTTGAGCGAGAGAATGTTGGTGGTTTCAGCGATCTGGTCGATGGCGCGCTGGGAGAGCAGGCGTGACTCGTCGCAGGCCTGCGCGACCCGGTCCTGATCCTCGTTGAGGGTGGCGACGGTGCCGAGCAGCGCGGCGTGTTCTGCGCGAAGCTTCTCCGACGACGCCAGTACCGACTGGACAAGCCCCGAGACGTCGGAACAGCCGAGCGTAACCTCGCTGCAGCTTGCGGAAACGCCGTCAGCCGCGTCTGCGGCCGACGCATCGATCACCTGGTGCAACATGGGGTTATGCTCTCCCGACCCGTGCTGTGCGGGAGCGGTACCATGAGATGGTTATCGGCCTGTTAAGCAGAACCCGAGCTGATGCGAAGTCGGCTGCTAATCGGCTTTCGGCGGTCCGAGTTGCTCACGGGGTACCGTGGCAAACATTTCCTTAACCCTGGGCCGCTCGTTGATCTGTTCGATCCAGCGGACGAGGTGCGGCGTGTCGTCCTTGTTGACCAGCTCGGCGAAACCCTTCTCCATCCCGTTGGCGATGGCGAAGTTGCAGATGTCGGCCAGCGAATACATCCCGCCGGCGAGCCATTCGTGATCGGCGAGGTGGTCGTCGAGCCGCCTTACGGAGACACCGATCTTGCGCATCTCCTCGTCGAGCAGGTCCTGCGGGAATCCCTCGCGCGCGCGGCGCCATTTCACCTGCTGCTCTGGGATCGGGATCTTCTTGAGATGCTCCTCGAACTCCTCGTCCGACAGCGCCTTGGCCATGTGGCTCACGCCGCGGTGCCACCCGATCGTCGAGACGCACCAGCAGAAGTACTCGTCGACCCACTTGGTCCAGACGCGCATTTGCGCGCGGTCCCACGGATCGTCGGGCCGCAACTTCAATTCGGTCGGATGGGCGTCCTCGAGGTATTCGCAGATCACGGTGCTCTCGGTGACGATGCGCCCGCCGTCGTCGAGCGCGGGAACCTGGCCGCGCGGGTTGATGGCCTTGTACCAGTCGCTGTGGTGCTCGAACTTCGAGGGTTCGAGACGGTGGACCGTGAAATCCCGGCCGAACTCGAACTTCTCGAACAGCGTCAGCATCGGCTTCAGCGAGTTGGCCATGGGGCCGAAGCTGTAGAGGGTAAGCATGCGTCTCTCCCGGATCCCTGCGCGCGTCTAGCGACCCGGCGTGCTACGGGGCAAGCGCGAATGCGGCACCAGGCGCAGGGCCCTGGCGCACTCCCCGGCCGCCGCGTCCGCGGGGTTGCTCGTGCGTCCGTCGATGATATGATTTCCGCGAATGGGAGAGTCCGATGCGGATCGCCTTGTCGCTGATCGCCCTGACACTCGCTACCGGCGCGCTGGCCGAATCTGCCTCCGCGCCGTCTGCCGTCCCGCCGGAGCCGGTGCCCGGCACTCAGTCTGCCGCGACTGACTCGGAGGTCGCTTGCCGCGACCGCATCCAAATGGTCCGTCAGCATCGGGGCCTCCCGAAGCTCCAGCGGGACACTGCTTCGCCAGACGAGCCGCTGCTGATCGCTGCGGTGGATCACCGGATCGGCGGCTGCTCGGTCATGGTGATGCGCAACGACACGGCCGACGTCCGCCCGCTTCCTCGCCCCGGCGAGGCGAAGTTGCGCCGCCTTCCCGGCGGTTAGCCGTCAGTAGCGCAACAGGTCCGCCGTTTCCTCGCGCCAGCGCGCTTCGTCCGGTGCGGCCACAGCCTCAAGATCGCCTGGTCCGGCGGCCGGATCGTCGACCCATTCGCGCAGCCCCGGTCCGCCGTTGATCACGTCGATCGCCAACCGGTCGAACTCGTACTCGTAGGCGAAATCGCGCCAGAGCGGATAGTCGGGGCGAAGCGTCCGGATTGCCTTGAAGGTCAGCGCTTGAAGGCGCCACGGCCGGAAAGCCTCGTGGCGGTAGAACGGCCCTTCGGCGTGGACCATGAGGCCGTTGCACAGCTCGCCGGCGTGCTTGTGAAACGTCGGTGTGAACCAGCATTCGCGCAGGGCGCACCCTTCGAGCCACTCGGGAGCCAGCCGGGTCATTTCCGCGAGAACCGCCTTGGCGTCGAGGTCGGGAGCACCGAACAGCACCTCGAGCGGGCGAGTAGTGCCCCTGCCCTCGCTCAGCGTCGCGCCTTCGAGCATGACGGTTCCCGCGTAGGCACGCGCCATGTTGAGGCTCGCTGCGTTCGGGCTCGGATTGATCCAGATGCGGCTCTCCGGCCAGCCGTAGCCGGGGCCGGCCTCGGGCAGCCAGTCGTGCATCTCGATGACGCGGTAGTCGAGGTCGAGACCGAAGTGGCGGACGAACCACGCGCCCATCTCGCCCATCGTCAGTCCGTGCCGCATCGGCATCGGCCCGGCGCCGACGAAGCTTTCCTGACCGGGTTGCAGCAGGGTCCCCTCGACCGGACGCCCGGCCGGATTGGGACGGTCGAGCACCCACACGCGCTTTCCGTGCTTCGCCGCCTCCTCGAGCAGGTACAGCAGGGTGGTGCAGAAGGTGTAGATGCGGCAGCCGAGGTCCTGAAGGTCGAACAGGAACACGTCGGCCGCGTCGATCATCTGCTCGGTCGGCCGACGCACCTCGCCGTAGAGGCTGAACAGCGGGATACCGTAGCGCGGATCGACCTCGTCCGCGGTCTCGATCATGTTGTCCTGCTTGTCGCCCTTGATCCCGTGCTGCGGCCCGAAAGCGGCCGTGACGTCGATCCCCGCAGCGATCAGCGCGTCGAGCGAATGCGTGAGGTCGAGCATCACCGAGGCGGGATGCGCGACCAGCGCCACGCGCTGGCCCTCGAGCGGCCTCCTGAGGTCGGGCTCGGCAAGCAGCCGGTCGATGCCGAATTTCATGACGCGTCCGCTGCCGGAAGCGTTGCCGCGAAGCAAGCGGGAGCGTGGAAGTCCGGCTTTGCATCGGGGTGCGCGAGCGCCCAGTAGCTCTTCGCACCGCCCTGCTCCTCGATGACTGCAGACAGGCCCATCGCGCATGCCTCGGCCGGCAATCCGGCGGTCGGCACCGCGGCATCGAAAATCGCGAAACTGCTGCCGATCCGAATCGTGCATTCGGGCTCGCGCGGGAAAGGCCGTTCGTTCATTCCCCAGCGGTAGGCTTCGAAATCGTAGGCGTTCCACCGCTCCGACGGTGACAGGTTGAGTTCCATGTAGCAGGCCGCGCCCTCGGGCCAGAGGAACAGCTCGAAGCAGGTCGTCTGCCACAGCTCGTCGGCTCGCCCCTTGCCCGCGAACGGCGGCACGACCAGTTGCTGCGAGCCTTCGATCCGCCAGCGCAGCCGGACCCAGCTGGCGTCGCGTCCGATAACTCTCGCCTCGATCCGATTCACCCCGAGCGGCGGATGGGCGGGATGCGGCAGCAGAACGTGCATTGTCGGGGTCTCCGACGCCAGCGATATCCGCCTTGTTCCTTCAGCGCCAGCCCGCTTGCCTGAGCGCCGCAGCATGGTTGCGGCTGACCGGCGCAACGAGCCCACCGTGCAGCCGCACTTCTCCCGACCCGCGGCGCCAGCGCACGCTCTCGATCGCGTCGTGCGCGACCCACCACGATCGGTGCGTGCGGTAGCCGTGAGCTTGCGCCAGCTCTGCCAGCGCATCGGCAAAGCGCATCGAGACGAGCTCCGAGCCGGCGTCGGTGTGCACCCGCACGTAGTGATCTTCGGCTTCGACCGCGACCAGCCGCGCGGCCCGGCGCCGGGCCGATAGTCGCATGCGGAACGCCCGCTCGGCCTCGGGCAGCGGTGGGACGACCAGCGTCCGCGTCTCGACCACCCGCCGCCATGCGAGCGCGCGCATGGCCATGACCAGGAACGCGACCACGAAAACCTGTCATGCCAGGATCAGCAGCCAGCGGATGCCGGGCGGCGAATCGAACAGCCACAGGTTGAGGACATAGACCAGCAGCGTGACAGGCGGGGTCATCGCCAGCGTCACCAGCGCTACGCGGCGCCAGAAGCCGCCGACCCGCTCACCCAGCGTCAGGTCGAGCGCGATTCCGATCACCCCGCCGCCAACGATTGCCAGCAGCCAGTAGAGCGTCCTCGGGCCCGGTGCGACGTCGAGCGTCCGGTAGGGCCCGAGCACGGCCATCAGAAGCCCGAGCGCGACGAGCAGCAGAAGCTCGACCGCGGCGCGCCGTAACGGCAGGCGCTGCACCATTCGCGAAATCCCGGCACCGCTCACGCAAACGGGCCTATCCGCTCGCCGCACGACGGGCAACGTAGACACCGGTACAACCCGGAGAGCTTGCCATGGTCCGTATCCCGAATCCCGCCTGGCGCGGCACGGTCGCCGTCCTGAGCGTGGCTATTGCGCTGGTATCCTACCGCTACCTGACGGCGAGTGAGACCCGCGCGCCCGGCATTCTTGCCAACGCGTTCGCCGATCCGTTCCTGGTGATCCACGTCGTCGGCGGCGCGACGGCCCTGCTCGTCAGTCCGTTGCAGTTCGTCGCTCGCTTCCGCTCGCCTCGGCCCGGTTTCCACCGGCTCGTCGGCCGAGTCTATGTCGTCGGCTGCGTCGCCGGCGGTCTTGCCGGAATCCCGCTGGCGCTCGGCTCTACCGCCGGCCCCATGGCCGCCGCGGGGTTCGGCACGCTTGCGCTGCTGTGGCTCGTCACCACCTGGCGCGGCTGGCGCTGTGCAGTCGAACGGCGGTTTGCCGAGCATCGCGCCTGGATGCTGCGCTCGTGGGCGCTGACGATGGCCGCCGTCACGCTGCGACTCTACCTGCCGCTCATTCCGGTGCTCGGGATCGATTTCGCCGACGGTTATCGGGCGATTGCATGGCTGTGCTGGGTGCCCAACGTTGTTGCGGTGGAAGCTTACCTGCGCTGGCCGCGCCGCCCTGCGACTCCCGCAGGGATGACGGCAGCGTAATCTGTGCTAAGCGCGCCGCGCTATGACCGACTTCAAGTCCGATCTCCTCCGACTGCTCAGCGAGCGCGGCCATATCCACCAGGTGACCGACCCGGCGGCGCTCGACGCGCTGGCCTCGCGCGAGGTCGTGACTGCCTATGTGGGGTTCGACCCGACAGCGCCGTCGCTACACGTCGGCAATCTTGCCTCGATCATGCTGCTGCGCCGCGTGCAACAGGCGGGGCATCGCCCGATCGTGATCATGGGCGGCGGCACCGCGAAGGTCGGCGATCCGTCGGGCAAGGACGACGTACGCAAGCTGCTCACCGACGAACAGCTCTCGGCGAATATCGCTTCGATCAAGGGCAGCTTCGAGAAGATTCTCTCGTTCGACGAGGGGCCGACGGGCGCGCTGCTGATCAACAACGACGAGTGGCTGAGCAAGCTCGGCTACATCGAGCTGCTGCGCGACGTCGGGCGCCACTTCACGATCAACCGCATGCTGACGTTCGATTCGGTCAAGCTGCGGCTCGATCGCGAGCAGCCGCTGACCTTTCTCGAATTCAACTACATGATCCTGCAGGCCTACGACTTCCTCAAGCTGTCGCGCGACTATGGCTGCCGGCTGCAGCTCGGTGGCAGCGACCAGTGGGGCAACATCGTCAACGGTATCGAACTGGCGCGACGGATCGACGGGAGCGAGCTTTACGGCGTCACCGCGCCGCTGATCACGCGCGCCGACGGGTCCAAGATGGGCAAGTCGGTGTCTGGCGCGGTGTGGCTCAACGAGGACATGCTGCCGGCGTGGGACTTCTGGCAGTACTGGCGCAACGTCGACGACCGCGACGTCGGGCGCTTCCTGCGGTTGTTCACCGACGTGCCGCTCGACGAGATCGCCCGGCTCGAGAAGCTCGAGGGGAGCGAGATCAACGCAGCGAAGATCCTCCTCGCCAACGAAGTTACCGGGCTGGTCCGCGGCGCTGAGGCGGCGCAGGCTGCCGAGGCCACGGCTGCCGCGACCTTCGCCGGCGGTGGGCTCGGTGAGGACCTGCCGGTGCTCGATGTCCCGTCTGAGGGCATTCGCCTCGGCGCGGCATGTACTGCGATCGGCTTCACCGCCTCCAACGGGGAGGCCAAACGCAAGATCGCCGAAGGCGCCGTACGGCTCGACGACGTGGTGCAGGACGATCCCGCGCTGCTGATCGAGCTGGCGCCCGGTGAGCAGCGCAAGCTGAGCCTGGGACGCAAGAGGCACGGTATCCTGCGCCGGTCCTGAGGCAACTTTTTACGCTTTGTTCGGCATTTCCTGCGAAGCCTTTCGTTCCGACAGCGCAGCAGGGAGTTGGAAATCGATGGCAGGCGGGGCTCAGCTTTCCGTGCCCGACATGCGCCGCTCGACGCGGCATCCGGTCGATTTCCCGGTTATCGGCGAGCACCGGGTGCGCGGCGACGTGAAGCTCCACATCTGCAACGTTTCGGCGCACGGCTTCATGATCGACGCCGCCGAAGAAGGCACTTCGGGACTCGCTCGTGGTGACCGGGTGATCGTCAGGCTGCCGGTGATCGGCCGGATCGAAGCTTACTGCATCTGGACCACCGACGACCGTGCCGGCTTCCAGTTCGAGCGGATCATCCGGCTCGACGACTTCATGACCATGATCTGCGAGCTCCAGCCGAACCCGCGCCTGCGCCGCAGAGGCTGACAGCCGCCCGGCGCAAGCCGGGGGAGCATGCGATCTCTCATCCTCCGTGATTTGAGTCGATCTGAAGCCCGGCGCCACTTGGCACTCCCGCGCCCACCTGCCATGGCGGCTGCGTGAGCGATCCGGTTCCCGAACCCACCTCCCCGCTGCAAATTGCCGACTATCGGCGCTTCTGGCTGGCGCGTTTCCTTGCCACTTTCGCCACGCTCTCGATCGTGGTGCTGATCGGCTACCAGACTTACGATGTCGCCCGCGAGCAGTACGGCATGGGCATCAAGGATGCCTCGCTGATGCTCGGCCTGCTCGGCGCGGCCCAGTTCGTGCCGCTTTTCGTGTTGACCCCGGTCGCCGGAGTCGCTGCCGACCGCTTCGACCGGCGGCGAGTCGTGCTGTTCGCCAACCTGATAGACTGCGCGATCGCGCTGACGCTGGCTCTGGCCACCGTTGCTGACGCGCTCAGCCTCCCACTGCTGTTCGGCCTTGCCGCCGCACATGGCGCCGCGCGCGTGTTCAATGGCCCGGCGCTGAGCGCAATCGCCCCGAACGTCGTCCCGCCGGCGCTGCTCCCGAAGGCGATCGCGCTGTCGTCGATGGGCTGGCAGGTCGGCACGGTCGTCGGCCCGGCGGCCGGAGGCTTCATGTTCGCCGCGAGCCACTCGCTGCCCTATTTCGTCTCCGCGGCGATGCTGCTGCTGTCGGGCTTGCTCATCTCGAGCGTGCGCCCCGTCCGCGCCGTCCACGAGGGACCGCCGCGCCACCCGCTGCGGCAGATCGTCGACGGTTTCGTCTTCGTCCGCCGAGAGCGCTTCCTGCTCGGCTGCATCACACTCGACCTGTTCGCCGTGCTGCTCGGCGGCGCCACGGCAATGCTGCCCGTGTTCGCCCGCGACATCCTCGAAGTCGGCCCAGAGGGGCTCGGCGTGATGCGCGGCGCGCCCGCGGTAGGCGCAGCGCTCGTCGCGGCGTGGCTGTCGTGGAAGCCGCTCGAGAGGAATGTCGGGGTCAAGATGCTGTGGGCCGTGGTCGGTTTCGGTGCGGCGACGATCGCGTTCGCCCTGTCGCGCAATTTCGCGCTGTCGCTGACGATGCTGGCGCTGCTGGGCGCGGCTGACATGATCTCGGTGTTCGTGCGCAACTCGCTGATCCAGCTTAACACGCCCGACGCGATGCGCGGGCGGGTCTCGGCGATCTCAGGCCTCGCGATTTCCGCCTCCAATGAGCTCGGCGAATTTCGAGCCGGGCTGATGGCCGGCGTAATCGGGGCCGTCGGGGCTGTTGCCTTGGGCGGGGTCGGTGCGATAGTCGTTACCGCGATCTGGGCCGTGATCTTTCCTGAGCTGCGTAAAGCAAGGACGTTCGCCCCGACTTTCCTGCACTCGGATCAAGCGAAGGAGCCAACCCCATGAAGGCCGACAACGTCCTCGCCACTATTGGCAACACCCCGCACATCCGTCTCTCGCGCCTATTCCCCGACCACGAGGTCTGGGTGAAGAGCGAACGCGCCAACCCGGGCGGTTCGATCAAGGACCGCATCGCGCTGGCGATGGTCGAGGACGCCGAGCGGTCCGGCAAGCTCAAGCCGGGAGGCACGATTATCGAGCCGACCAGCGGCAACACCGGTATCGGCCTGGCAATGGTGGCCGCGGTCAAGGGCTACAGGCTGATCCTGGTCATGCCGGAATCGATGTCGCTCGAGCGGCGCCGGCTGATGCTTGCCTACGGCGCCACGTTCGACCTGACGCCGAAGGAAAAGGGCATGAAGGGCGCGCTCGCCCGCGCCGAGGAGCTGATCGCCCAGACTCCGGGCTCGTGGATGCCGCAGCAGTTCGAGAACCCGGCCAACGTCGAGATTCACGCGAGCACCACGGCGCGCGAGATCCTCGAGGACTTTGCCGATGCGCCGCCGGCGCTGCTGATCACCGGCGTCGGCACCGGTGGCCACCTGACCGCTTGCGCCGAGGTGCTCAAGAAGGAGTGGCCTTCGCTCAAGGCCTATGCGGTCGAGCCGACGCTCTCGCCCGTGATCTCGGGCGGTCAGCCCGGCCCGCACCCGATCCAGGGCATCGGCGCCGGCTTCATCCCGGCCAACCTGCATACCCAGGCGATCGACGGCGCGATCCAGGTCGAACCCGAGGCGGCCAAGGCCATGGCTCTGCGGTGCGCCCGTGAGGAGGGCCTGCTTGTCGGTATTTCGAGCGGTGCAACGCTGGCCGCGATCCAGCAGAAGCTCGCCGAGCTGCCCGCAGGCACGCGTGTGCTCGGGTTCAACTACGATACCGGCGAGCGGTACCTGTCGGTGCCGGACTTCCTGCCGACCGAGTAGGATTCCGGTCGCGAACGCCGCAAGAGCAGTTGCCTGCCAGCCCCCGGCAGGTCATTTTGCAGTCGATGCTGTCGTTCGTCGCACAAGCGCCCGGCCGAGGCCCGCGCGTCCCGTTCCTTATCTGGGGATGGGCAATGCTGTTCGTCGTGCTGCTGAGCGCGACGCCGACAGGCGGCCAGGTTCGAAGCCGGCTCGTCGGTTCGGCATTCGACCCGACGACGGTTTCGGTCGCGCTCGGGCCCAAGCAACCGAAGGCCAAGGTCTTCGCCAAGGCCTCGGCCGGCCGCCTGCCTGGCACGCTGGACGACCTACCACCAACGGGGGGCGATCCGGCGATCCTTTCCGGCGCGGTCGGGCCCGGCCGCGCCGTGCTCGAGCCACTTGCGGATTTCTTGCCGTTTTTCCGCAGCTACGCCGGCCTGTCAGCCAAGGCGCACGGAGCGCGTGCACCGCCTTTCGGCTGCCTCAATTGCCGTCGGAACACCGGCGGCTCGTGATCGTTGCCGCGGCGTCCTTGTGACACCGCGGCCGACTGCGGAGGTCACCATGAAACGCGCACAACGCATTCCGCCACGCTGGTTTGTGCCGGTCATCCTGATTGGCGGCACGATCGCCGGAGCCGTGATCGCCGGGCTGGTCGCTGCGCTTCAATGATACCCTCGTACGCGGGGCCGCAGGGCCCCGCGCACAACTCGGAGACTTCATGCCTCACCATACCCCGCTCATCGGAACGATAGTCGCAGGTCTCGTTGTCGCCTTCTTCATGGGCGCCATCGCGCACCGCCTGCGCGTCTCACCGGTCGCCGGCTACTTGTTCGCGGGCATCATCGTCGGTCCTTTCACACCCGGATTCGTCGCCGACGTGTCGCTGGCCAACGAGCTGGCGGAGCTGGGGGTCATCCTGCTCATGTTCGGGGTAGGTCTGCACTTCTCGCTGCGCGACCTGCTGGCGGTCCGGAAGATCGCCGTCCCCGGCGCGCTGGGACAGATCGCCGTGGCTACGATGCTCGGCGTCGGCCTGGCCCTGTCGCTGGGCTGGACGCTGGCCGCGGGGCTCGTGTTCGGTCTGGCGCTGTCGGTCGCCAGTACCGTCGTCCTGTTGCGCGCCATGCAGGCGCGAGACCTGCTCAACACCGAACGCGGGCGCATCGCCGTGGGCTGGCTCATCGTCGAGGACCTGGCGATGGTCGTCACGCTGGTGATCCTGCCGCCAGTCGCCGGGCTGCTGTCCGGCGAGGCCGTCAGCGGTGCGAGCATCGCCTCGGCCTTCGGGCTTATGCTGCTGAAGGTCGGAGGTTTCATCGCTTTCATGCTGATCGTCGCCAAGCGCATCGTCCCGGTCGCCCTGCACTGGGTGGCGCACACTGGATCGCGCGAGCTTTTCCGCCTCGCGGTGCTGTCGATCGCGCTCGGCGTGGCCTTCGGCGCGGCCATGGTGTTCGACGTATCGTTCGCTCTCGGGGCCTTCTTCGCGGGAATGATCCTCGGCGAAAGCGAGCTCAGCCGGCGGGCGGCCGAGGAGACGCTGCCGCTGCGCGACGCTTTCGCGGTGCTGTTCTTCGTTTCGGTCGGCATGCTGTTCGATCCGACGGTTGTGCTCGAACGGCCGTGGCCCCTGCTCGCCACGGTGATCATCATCGTGTTCGGCAAGTCGATCGCCGCCTACGGTATCGTCCGCGCGTTCGGCCACCCGAACCGCACCGCGCTGACGATCTCGGCCAGCCTGGCGCAGATTGGCGAGTTCTCGTTCATCCTCGCCGGGCTCGGAACGGGCCTCGGCGTGCTGCCCTCCGAAGGTCGCGACCTGATCCTCGCCGGGGCGATCATCTCGATCTTCCTCAACCCGTTCGTGTTCACCGCCGTTGCCGGGCGAGCAGGCGCGGAGAAGGAGCGCGAGCGGGCTGAAGGCGAGGCGCGGGAGATGGAGCGCCAGCGCGAGCGGCGCGACCACACGATCCTCGTCGGGTTCGGCCGGGTCGGCCGGATCATCGGCGAGACCGCCGCCGAGGGTGGCCGGGCGATGGTGGTGATCGAGGACCAGGCCGACATCGCCAAGGACGCGGCCGATCTCGGGCTGCCGGTCGTCATCGGCAATGCTACAGCCCCTCATGTCCTGCGCGAGGCAGGGATCGCCGACGCCACGCGTCTGGTCATCGCCATTCCCGAGGGATTCGAGGCCGGCGCGATCGCCGAGCGCGCGCGCAAGGCGAATCCCGACATCACGATCCTTGCCCGAGCGCATTCCGACGCGGAAGTCGAACACCTTCAGAAGCTCGGTGTCGACCAGATCGTCATGGGCGAGCGCGAGATCGCCCGCCGATTGCTCGAGCTCATCCGACGCAGGCTGCGCGAGGAGACATGAGGCGCGAGGACATCTTCCGCTGCTTGGTCTAGGGGGCGAATCCCGCACAGCCACTGGGTAGCCAATGGAACTGACTCCACTCGACTATGCCGATGGCGAGACGCCGCTGACCGGCCTTCTCGCCTGCCCCTCTGATCCGCCGCGCGCCGGGGTGCTGGTGTTTCCGACGATCATGAACTCGACGCCGGCGGTCGAGACCAAGGCCTTCGCGCTGGCGGACGCTGGCTACCTCGCGCTGATCGCCGACTTCTACGGCCGGCGACCGACGAGCTTCGACGAAGCGCGCACGCTGGCAGCGGAGATTCGGCCCGATCCGCTCGTCTATCGCAGGCGGCTCAAGGCCGGGCTGCGCGCACTTGCGAACCTTCCCGAGGCCGCCGGGCTGCCGCTCGGCGCGATCGGCTTCTGCATGGGCGGGCAGGCCGCGCTCGAACTGGCGCGCGACGGGGCGCCGCTGTTTGCGGTGACGAGCTTTCACGGCCTGCTCGACACCGGCCTCCCCGCCGAACCCGGGCAGATCACCGCGCGCATACTCGTGTGCCACGGCGATGCCGACCCGATGGTCCCGCGCAGCCAGGTGCTGGCGTTCTGGGAGGAAATGGATGCCGCGCAGGCCAACTGGCACTTCCACGCGTACAGCGGCGTCAAGCACGGCTTCACCAACCTCGCCAAGGTCGAGGGAAATCCTGCGGTCGCCTACGACGCGAGCGCCGATCGGCAGAGCTGGGCAGCGATGCTGTCGCTGTTCGACGAGGTGCTGAGCGCGGAGGGGCGCTAGCCCTGGGGGGCGAAAGCCTCGGGCGGCAGCGCCGTCAGCGTGCTGGAGCCCGCCTCCACCCGGCGCCGAAGCGTCACCGCCTCGGGAAGCGCGCGCGCCGCGTAGTGGCGTGCAGTGACCAGCTTGGCGGCGCTCAGCGGATCGTCGGGACCGGCCAGCGCCGCCCGGGCGAGCCGCAGCCACATCCACCCGACAGCGACCAGGCCGACGAGGTGCATGTAAGCGTAGGATCCGCCGCCGAGGTCGTCGAAGCTCCTCTTGCCGGCCGAAAGCAGCCATAGCCCGGCCTCGCGCGCTTCGTGCATCGCCTCGCGCAAGGGCGCGGCGACGTCGTGCAGCTCGTCGGGGGCGGTCTCGCAGTCGCCTTCGACCAACGCGAGGAAACGCTCGGCGACCTGGCCGTTGTCGCGCAGCAACTTGCGCCCCGCCAGGTCGAGCGCCTGGACGCCGTTGGCGCCCTCGTAGATCATCGGCACCCGCGCATCGCGGACGATCTGCTCCATGCCCCATTCGGCGACGTAGCCGTGTCCGCCGAAGACCTGCTGCATGGCGACGGCAGTCTCGAAACCCTTGTCGGTGCCGAAGCCCTTGAGGATTGGTGTCAGGAACGAGACCAGCGCCTCCGCGGCAGTCCGTTCCGCCTCGGTCTCGGCGGCGTGCGACAGGTCGATCTGGTGCGCGGTCCACAGCACCAGCGCGCGGAACCCCTCGGTGAAGGCGCGGGCGTCCATCAGCATACGCCGGACGTCGGGATGGACGATCAGGGGATCGGCGGGCGCCTTGCTGCCCGGCGCCCGACCTTGCCGGCGATCGAGCGCGTAGGCGGCCGCGTTCTGGTAGGCGAGCTCGGCCTGGGCGAGACCCTGGTTGCCGCACGACAGGCGCGCGGCGTTCATCATGATGAACATCGCCGCGAGGCCCTCGTTCTCGGCGCCGACCAGCCAGCCGGTGGCGCCGTCGAAGTTCATCACGCAGGTGGCGCTGCCGTGGATACCCATCTTGTGCTCGATCGCCCCGCAGGAGACCGCATTGCGGCTGCCGTCGGGGAGGATCTTCGGCACCACCAGCAGCGAAATGCCCTTCGTCCCTTCGGGCGCGTCGGGCAGCCTCGCTAGCACGAGGTGGACGATGTTGTCGGTCAGGTCCTGCTCGCCGCCCGAACAGAAGATCTTCTCGCCGGTGACCGAATAGCTGCCGTCGCCGCGCGGTTCGGCTCGGGTCCGCAGCAGGCCGAGGTCGGTACCCGCATGCGCCTCCGTCAGCGCCATCGTGCCGAGCCATTCGCCCGAGACGAGCTTCGGCAGGTACCGCGCCTTGAGTTCCTCGCTGCCGCGGTCCATCAGCGCCGCGACGGCGCCGTGGGTCAGGCCGGGATACATGTTGAACGCGTGGCAGGCCGAATCGAGGAACTCCTCGACCACGGTCCCCAGCACGTGCGGCAGGCCCTGCCCGCCGTGCTCCTCGGGCAGCGCGAGCGTGCCCCAGCCCGACTCGACGTACTGCCGATAGGCCTCGCGGAAGCCCGCCGGGGTAGTGACCGTCCCGTCCGGGTGGCGGGTGCATCCCTCGCGGTCGGCGACCGGGTTGAGAGGGGCAATGACCTCGGCGGCGAAGCGGCCGGCTTCCTCGAGGATCGGGGCGAGCAGGTCCGGGTCGATCCCGGCCCCGCCGAGCAGGCGGTCGATGATGAAGCGGACGTCGCGGATCGGGGGTGTGTAGCTTGGCATGATGAGGCGCGACTAGCGCCCCTCACGCGTCGAAGCGAGTCAGCTTGTCGCCGTCGAGTTCGCGGTAGAAACAGCTGCGCGCGCCGGTGTGACACGCCGGCCCTTCCGGGCGTACCTTGAGCACGAGCGCGTCCTGGTCGCAGTCGACAAGAATCGACTCCACCCTCAACACATGACCCGAGGTTTCCCCCTTCTTCCACAGCCGGCCGCGGCTGCGCGAATGGAAGTGCGCGAGGCCGGTCTCGCGGGTGGCGTCGAGCGCCTCCCGGTCCATGAATGCGACCATCAGGACCTCGCCGCTGGCCGAATCCTGCGCGATGGCAACCACGAGCCCCGCGGAATCGAACCGGGGCATGAATTCCTCGCCGCTCTCGCGGGCGGCGGCGTCCTCCGAGCTGTCCGAAATTGGTGCAGTTCCTTTGTGAAAATGGCCGCAAACCCGCGTGCCGATTGGGGTTTGTTGCACGATAACCACAGAGCCGCGGCAAAATCCATGCTGCGCCGCGAAGCCGCTTTGTGACGGTACCTTTCAATGGGATGAATGGTGCAGCGGCTGTGACGGGCCGCGACCTGCCGGCAGCGCCGGATACGCGCCAAGGAAGGGGGGTCTCGGCACCAGTCCGCAAGGGCGGGCCGGGAAATTATGAGGGTTCGGGCCGACGCGTCGTCTGGGGGGAGACGCGGCAATCGGTCCAGCGAACTTCGTCACGCGAACGCCCGGGGCAACCCCCCGGGCGTTTTGCAAGAAGGCCCCGGTCACAGCCCTTCCTCCAGCACCCGCGCGAAGCAGGCGACGACAACGCGTTCGGCGCCGGCGCGCTTGAGCGCCGCCACGCAGGCGTCGGACGTCGCGCCGCTGGTCATCACGTCATCGACCAGCACCACCTTTGCGCCTTTCAGTCGCTCGCGGCGCCCGGGTCGGGCCGCGATCGCGCCGGTCAGCGCGCGGGCGCGCGCCGAGCGGCCGAGACCGCCGAGAGCCGGAGTGCGCTTGCGTCGGACGAGACCGTCGACGAGCAGCGTCGCGCCGCGCTGCCGGGCGATTTCGCGCGCCAGCAGCGCCGACTGGTTGAACCCTCGCCGCCACAGCCGCAGCGGGTGCAGCGGCACCGGGACGACCAGCCAGTCGCGGTCGAGGTCGGGCAGGCGCACGGCGATCAGCCGGGCCAGCAACGGCGCCAGCGCGATCCGGCGGCCATGCTTGAAGGCCAGCACGAGCTTGCGCGAAGCGTCGTTGTAAAGCGTGGCGGCCGCGACGCCGTCATGGCGCGGCGCGCGGGCAAGGCACGGCGCGCAGATCGATCCGGCAGTCACCGGGGCGTCGCCGAACGGCCGCTGGCACAGGACGCAGGCGGGCTCGCCGGGAATCACCAGCTCGGCCCAGCACCCGGCGCAGAGCCCGTCCTGAGCGGCGATGGCCGCCCCGCACGAGGGGCAGCGCGGCGGGTAGACGAGATCGACCAGCGGGGCGAAGGGCTCGGCGAGATTCACCGGAGCGCCGCCTTGCGCCCGGCCGCTCCACGGGGCAGGAGCCGCGCATGTCCAGCGCCCCGCCGACGATCTTCTCGCCCGCCCGCCGGCGGGCCTTGCGCGGACGCATCGCCGGCCTGCAGCGACGGGGCGATGCGGCACGATTCGTGATCGATGACATGCTGGAGGACGTGCTCGAACGGCTCGCGTTCCTGCGCCACGAGCCGCGGCGTAGCCTGGTCATCGGCGACTGGACCGGCGAGCTGGCCGGAACCTTGCGCGGCCGCGGGAGCGAGGTGACCGAAGCCGGGCCCGAAACACTCGACGAGGAGCAGCCCTACCCGTTCGGCGGTTTCGACCTGGTGGCTTCGGTTGGCACGCTCGATACGGTCAACGACCTGCCGGGGGCGCTGATCCATATCCGCCGTGCGCTCGCCCCGGGCGGGCGGGCGATCGCGAGCCTTATCGGCGCAGGCAGCCTGCCCGTGCTGCGCCGGATCATGCTCGCGGCCGATGCCGAGCGGCCGGCGGCGCGCGTCCACCCGCTGGTCGACGTGCGCGCGGGCGCGCAGCTGCTGCAGCGCGCAGGCTGGGCCGATCCGGTGGCCGACAGCCGGCCGCTCAAGGTGGCCTACCGCTCGCTGGACAGGCTGGTCGGCGACCTCCGGGCACAGGGTCTTGGCAACGCGCTGGCCTCGCCCACGCCGGGACTGGGCAAGGCCGGGCTGGAACGGGCGCGGCGAGCCTTCGCGGAGGCGGCGGATGCGGACGGGCGGGTGGTCGAGACCTTCGAGATCCTGACGCTTAGCGGGCGCCACCCCTGACGTGCGTGCTTCGACTGGCGCAGTACGAGCGAGGTTGGGTGGTGAGAGTTCCATCTTGGACATCTCCTCCCTTCCCCGCTCCGCCCGTTCACCCAGAGCCTGTCGAACGTCACCCCGATCTTGAGGACCTGAGCGCTGCCTGTGCCGCCGCAAGCCGGGCGATCGGCACGCGATAGGGCGACGCGCTGACATAATCGAGGCCGACCTGTTCGCAGAAGGCGATCGAAGACGGATCGCCCCCGTGCTCGCCGCAGATGCCGAGCTTGATGTCGGGCCGGGTTGCCCGTCCGCGCTCGGCCGCGAGCGCGATCAGCTGGCCGACGCCCTCGACGTCGAGGCTGACGAACGGGTCGCGCGGGTAGATGCCCTTGTCGACGTATTCCGCCAGGAAACGGCCCGCATCATCTCTCGAAACGCCGAGAGCTGTCTGCGTCAAGTCATTGGTTCCGAAAGAAAAGAACTTGGCCTCCTCGGCGATTTCGCCGGCCATCAGGGCCGCGCGCGGCAGCTCGATCATCGTGCCCACGAGGTAGTCGAGCGTGCGCCCCTTCTCTTCGAACACCTGCGCCGCGGTCTGCTCGACCAGCGCCTTGAGTATCGCGAGTTCCTTCCTGGTGGCGACGAGCGGGATCATCACCTCGGGGACGACCGCCTCGCCGCTCTCGGCGGCAACCTCGCAGGCCGCTTCGAAGATGGCGCGGGCCTGCATTTCGTAGATCTCGGGGAAGGTGATCCCGAGCCGGCAGCCGCGGTGGCCGAGCATCGGGTTGAACTCGTGCAGTTCGTCGGCCCGGCGGCGAAGGCGCTCGATGCTGGTGCCGGTGATCGCGGCGAGCTCGGCGAACTCGGCCTCGCCCTGCGGCAGGAACTCGTGCAGCGGCGGATCGAGCAGGCGGATCGTGCACGGCAGCGGGGCCATCGTGCGGAAGATTTCCGCGAAGTCGGCGCGCTGCTCGGGGAGCAGCTTGGCCAGCGCCTTGCGCCGTCCGGCCTCGTCTTCGGCGAGGATCATCTCGCGCACCGCGCTGATCCGCCCTGCGTCGAAGAACATGTGTTCGGTACGGCACAAGCCGATGCCCTCGGCGCCGAACTGGCGCGCCATGCGGCAATCGGCCGGTGTCTCGGCGTTGGTGCGGACTTTCATCCGCCGGTGCCTGTCGGCCCACTCCATCAGCGTGGCGAAATCGCCGGCCAGTTCGGGCTCGATCGTCGCCACCTCGCCGGCCATGATCTCGCCGGTCGCGCCGTCGATCGTCAGCAGGTCCCCCTCCGCGAGCTCGCGGCTGCCGATCCGCAACTTGCGGCTCGCGAGGTCGATGGACACGGCCGAAGCACCCGAGACGCACGGGCGGCCCATCCCTCGGGCGACGACCGCCGCGTGTGACGTCATGCCGCCACGCGCGGTCAGGATTCCCTCGGCGGCGTGCATCCCATGGATGTCTTCCGGGCTGGTCTCGACGCGCGCGAGGATCACCTTGTCGCCGCGCGCCCGCCAGGCCTCGGCGGTATCGGCGTCGAGCACGATCTTGCCGCTCGCCGCGCCCGGGGAGGCCGGCAGCCCCTTGCCGAGCACGTCGCGCGGTGCATCGGGGTCGAGCGTCGGGTGCAGCAGTTGGTCGAGCGCCATCGGGTCGACGCGCAGCACCGCCGTGGTTTCGTCGATCAGGCCCTCGGCGACCATGTCGACCGCCATCTTGAGCGCGGCCCTGGCAGTGCGCTTGCCCGTTCGGGTCTGCAGCATCCACAGCTTGCCCTGCTGCACCGTGAACTCGATGTCCTGCATCTCACGGTAGTGCCGCTCGAGCAGCTCGAACACGCGGGTAAGCTCCGCGTAGGCCTCGGGCATCGCCTCTTCCATCGACGGGGCGCTGGCGCCGGCCGCTTCGCGCGCGGCCTTCGTCAGGTACTGCGGAGTGCGGATGCCGGCGACGACGTCCTCGCCCTGGGCGTTGACCAGCCATTCGCCGTAATAGGCCCTTTCGCCGGTCGAGGGGTCGCGGGTGAAGGCAACGCCGGTGGCCGAAGTCTCACCCATGTTGCCGAAGACCATCGCCTGGACGTTGACCGCAGTGCCCCAGTCGCCCGGAATGTCGTTCAGGCGGCGGTAGACCTTGGCGCGGTCGCTTTCCCACGAATCGAACACGGCGCAGACCGCGCCGAACAGCTGCTCCCACGGATCGTCGGGGAATTCGCGGCCGGATTCCTCCTCGACGATCGCCTTGTAACGGCGCGCGAGTTCCCGAAGGTCGCGCTCGCCCAGTTCGGTGTCGAGGATGACGCCGCGGTCCTCCTTGGCGATCTCGAGCGCTTCCTCGAACAGGCCGTGGTCGACGCCCATGACGACGTCGGCGTACATCTGGATGAAGCGGCGGTAGGAATCCCAGGCGAAGCGCGCGTCGCCCGAGGCCGCGGCCAGCGCCTCGACGGTCGCGTCGTTGAGGCCGAGGTTGAGCACGGTGTCCATCATGCCGGGCATCGACACGCGAGCGCCCGAGCGGACCGAGACGAGAAGCGGGAGCGTGGAAGCCGGCCCCTCGCCGTCCTGGCCGAAGCAGCAGCCGGTCGCCTCCTCGATATGCGCAATCCCGGCGCGGATCTCGTCCTTCAGCTCGGGTCGCAGGGTGCGCCCGCCGGCGTTGTAGGCCAGGCATTCCTCGGTGGTGATCGTGAAGCCCGGGGGCACCGGCAGCCCGATCGCAGCCATTTCGGCGAGGTTGGCGCCCTTGCCGCCGGTCACGGTCTTGTCCTTCGACCGGGGATCGTCGTGAACAACGCCGCCGCCAAAGGTGTAAACTGTCTTCATCGCCACCATTCCTGACAAGCGAGGTCCGCAGAGGTTGCCCTGCGTCCTCAAGAGTCCGATCCGGCCTCCCCCGTTCCAGGCCGTTTCTGACGCGTTACGAGCCTGCGGCGCCTTCCGGTTTTTTACCGATCAAGGCGCACGCCGGCGGTGCGTCCAGTGCTCGAACGCTGCTTCGCCTGCCCGGCCCCGAAAAGTGACCGCCGGAGCCAAGGAAGAGCGCGGCTGGAGCCGCGACCAGCCACTCGGCGATACGGAAGGCGAGCACGGTCAGAGCACTCATCCCGGCGTTCATTCCAGCCTCCCTCTCCCCCGCGGGTCGCGCCCCCGGGGTCAGCCCTCGATCCGCGAGAAATCCGCCACGGCGCGGACCGCATCACGGAAGCGTGCGAGCAGGTCGAGCCGCGCGGCGCGCTTGTTCGGGTCCTCGTCGTTCACGGTCACCTCGTCGAAGAACCGGTCGATCGGAGCCCGGAGCGAGGCGAGCGCCCGCATCGCCCGTTCGAAATCCTCGGCCTCGATCGCCGCCGCGGCTTCGGGCTCTGCCGAGTCGAGCGCCGCGATCAGCGCACTTTCCGCAGGTTCGGGCGTGTAGGAAAGCTCTTTCCGATGTTTCAGCTCCATTTTGGCGGCGATCACCGGGGCGAGATCGGGATCGTCGACCACGGCGAGCGGATCTTCCTCGCCAGTGCGGGCGATTTCGCCCTCGACGCCCTTCCACTCCTCTTTCTTGAGGATGTTGGCGGCGCGCTTGTAGCCGGCGTGGAGGTTGGCGCCGTCCTCGGTGCCGATGAACGCCTGGAGAGCGCGGACGCGGGCGAGGAGGCGGACGAGATCGTCCTCGCCGCCGAGCGCGAAGACCGCGTCGATCAGGTCGTGGCGGACGCCGGCTTCGCGTTGCTGGACTTTGAGGCGGTCGAGCACGAATCCGATGATCTCGACTAAAGTCGCTGCATTTTCGCGATCTCGTTGAATGACGGGCACTGGCGCGTTGGGGTCGTCCGGCAAGCTCCTCTTCGGCAAAATCTTATCGAAGACAGCCGCAGCCAGAGCTGGATCGTCGATGCGCTGAAGCGTGGGTGTAATCTCCGCGACCGTCGAAAAGACTTCGCCCCGATACATCGGTCCAAGAACCCCGAACATTGCTTGCATCACTGTCGGCGCGAGCGGAACGCGAAGCCCGTTGGTTAGGATGAGAGCAGCCAGCGCTATTCCCGCTCGCCTCAGCGCGAACGGGTCCTTCGATCCGGTAGGCCTCTCCTGAACTAGAAAGAACGCTACGAGCGTATCGAGCTTGTCCGCCAGCGACACCGCCACCGTCACCGGCGCGGTCGGGACGATGTCGCCCTGGCCGACCGGCTTGTAGTGGTCGCGGATCGCGTCGGCGACTTCGGCGGGGAGGCCCTCGGCGCGGGCATAGTAGCCGCCCATCAGGCCCTGCAGCTCGGGGAATTCCCCGACCATTTCGGTGACGAGGTCGGCCTTGCACAGGCGGGCGGCCCGTTCGGCGAGGTCGGCCAGTTCGGCCCTCCCCCTTGAGGGGGAGGGTTGGGTGAGAGTGTTCGGCGTGGCCTGCGAGGGGGCGGGCCCCTCCCCTGGCCCCTCCCCGCCGGGGAGGGAGACCGTGGCGTTGGGGGAGGCGTCTGCTCCCCCGACGATCCCTTCCTCGACGAGCCAGCGCGCGAGCTTCGCAACGCGCTCGACCTTGTCGGCCACGGTGCCGAGCTTCTCGTGGAAGGTGATGCGCTCGAGCTTCTTCGCGTGGTCCTCGAGCTTGGTCTTGCGGTCCTGGTCCCAGAAGAAGCGCGCGTCGGAGAGGCGCGCGGCGAGGACCTTGCGGTTGCCGTCGACGATCGCCGCGCCGCCGTCGGTGGCCTCTATGTTGGCGGTGCAGACGAAGGCGTTGGCGAGATTTCCCTCCCGCTTGCGGGAGGGGCCAGGGGTGGGTGTGTCCGCAAGGGACGGGTTACCATCGACCGGCCCACCCCCAAGCGGGAGGGGAGTGCAGACGAAATACTTCTGGTTCACCCGGGCAGTCAGCTGGATCACCTCGGGCGGGACCTCGAGAAAAGCCTCGTCGAAGCGGCCGAGCAACGGGACCGGCCATTCGGTGAGGCCGGCGTTCTCGATCACCAGCCCCTCGTCCTCGACCAGCGCCAGGCCGGCCTCGGCGGCGGCCTTGCGGGCGCCTTCGCGGATCAGGTCCTGGCGCTCCTCGTGGTCGACGATCACGTGACAGGCGCGCAGCTTTTCCCGGTAGTCGGCCGCGCTGCCGATGGTGATCGCGCCCGGGCAGTGGAAACGGTGGCCGAGCGTGGTGTAACCGCTGGCGACGCCGTCGATCTCGAACTCGACCAGCTCCTCGCCGAAGATCGCGACGATGCCCGAAAGCGGGCGCACCCAGCGCAGACTGCCGGTCGAGAGCGAGGCGGCGCCCCAGCGCATCGACTTGGGCCAGGGGAACGCGCGGACGATCGCCGGTATCGCCTCGGCGAGCACATCCCTGACGGCCCGGCCCGGCTTCTCGACCACGGCGAACCAGACGCCGTCGCGGTCTTCGAGCCGGTCCTGCGTCAGGCCGGTCTTGCGCAGGAAGCCTTCGAGCGCCTGCGGCGGGGCGCTGGTGCGCGGGCCCTTGGTTTCCTCGCGGACGGCCTCCGTGGCCTCGGGCAACTCGCGCCCGATCAATGCGAGGCGCCGCGGGGTCGACCAGACGGTGACCTCGCCGACCGCGACCCCGGCTTCGCCGAGCTGCTGGCGGAACAGCTTCTCGAGGTCGGCGCGGGCGCCGGCCTGCATGCGTGCGGGGATTTCCTCGCAGCGGAGTTCGAGGAGGAAGTCGGTCATGCCGTCCACCCCGCGTATTCGGCTGCCCAGCGGTCGGCTTCCTTGGCCATGTAGGCCTCGCACGAGCCGCGGGCGAGGTCACGGACGCGCGCCATGTAGCTGGCGCGTTCCTGCACCGAGATGACGCCGCGGGCCTGTAGCAGATTGAACAGGTGGCTCGCCTCTACCGCCTGCTCGTAGGCGGCGATCGGGATGTCGTTGGCGAGGCAGTTGCGGCACTCGGCCTCGGCCTTGGCGAACAGGTCGAACAGCGCGTCGGTGTCGGCGACCTCGAAGTTCCACTTCGACATCTGCCGCTCGTTCTCGAGGAACACGTCGCCGTAAGTCACGCCCTGGCCGTTGAAATCGAGCTCGAACACGTTGTCCTTGCCCTGGATGTACATCGCCAGGCGCTCGAGCCCATAAGTGAGTTCGCCCGAGACGGGCTTGCAGTCGAACCCGCCCATCTGCTGGAAGTAGGTGAACTGCGTCACTTCCATCCCGTCGCACCAGACTTCCCACCCCAGCCCCCAGGCGCCGAGCGTCGGCGATTCCCAGTCGTCCTCGACGAAGCGGATGTCGTGCAGGCGCGGATCGATGCCGATCAGCTCGAGGCTCTTCAGGTAGATGTCCTGCAGGTCGGGCGGGCTCGGCTTCAGGATCACCTGGTACTGGTAGTAATGCTGCAGCCGGTTCGGGTTCTCGCCGTAGCGGCCGTCGGTCGGGCGGCGGCAGGGCTGGACGAAGGCGGCATTCCACGGCTCGGGGCCGAGCGCGCGCAGGGTGGTCGCGGTGTGGAAGGTGCCCGCCCCCATGCGCATGTCGTAGGGCTGGAGGATCAGGCAGCCGTTAGCGCTCCAGTAATCGTGGAGCGTCAGGATCATGTCCTGGAAGCTGCGTGACGGGTCGCGTGACATGGCGGCGCGCATGGCCGATGGGCCGCTGGCGGTCAACGGCCCACAGAGCCTCGCGCGCGAAGCGGTTGACATCGCGGGTGCAATGGTCGCGGAGTGCTGCACGCCGAACACGGATGGGGACGATGAAGGCGATTCTCGCTGGCCTGCTGTGGGTCGCTGCGCTGGCCGTCCCCGCCGCGGCGAATGCGCAGGCCCCGGCAATCGAGCAGGACTACGATCCCGATCCCGCGATCTGGCTGATCGAGGACGAAGACACCCGTATCTACCTGTTCGGCACGGTTCACGTGCTGCCCGAGGGCTTTCGCTGGCGCAGCCCCCGGCTCGACGCGATCGTCGAAGAGGCCGACGCCTTGGTGGTCGAGTCGACCGAAGACGAAATGGGCCGGAGTGACCCGCGCCTCGTCAAGCTGCTCGGCTCGCTCGCCAAGCGGCCGAGGGTGAGCGAACGGCTGTCGCCCGAGAACGGCTGGAAGTGGCTCGCCCTCGGCGAGAGCCTCGGCATGCCGGCCGACTATTTCGACCGGCTGCCGCCGTTGCTGGCGCTGTTCGGAATCGGCACTTCGTTCGGGCAGGAGCGGAGCGGATCGTCGCCTGAGTACGGCGTCGAAACGGTGCTCGAGGCCGAATTCAGGGCGGCGGGAAAGCCGATCGCGTCGATCGAGGACGGCAACGCCGTGCTGCTGTCGCTGCTGGAGATGAACGAGGCCGTGCTGATCAAGGAGCTCGACCGCGAGCTGTCGCAGTGGGGCGGCGACCCGCTCGCGATATTCGGCGGCAGTCCGGTCAAGCGAGCCGGCAGCGACTACGGCTCGCCGCTGGCGGAGGAGCACGCCTGGGCCCAGGGCGCCGAGATCGACATCGGCGACGAGGGCTTCGGCCGGACCGGTTTCGGCCGCGCTATGGGCAAGATTCTGCTCGACAACCGCAACCGCGCCTGGGCCGCCTGGCTCGAGGAGCGGCTGGCCGAGCCCGGCACGTTGCTTGTCGCGGTCGGCGCCGCGCACCTCGCCGGGCGGAACTCGGTCCACGCGATGCTGGCCGAACGGGGGCTCACGACCAAGCGGGTCGACTGACTTGCAAGGACCTCAAGGCGCTGCTGCGAGCTGGTTCTGGCGCGGAAACGCCTGAGCGCCTACATGCGCGCACCGATTCGAAGGGTCCGACGATGCAGCTGAAGCGCCTGATTTCCTGTTCCGCGGCTCTCGCCCTGGCGCTGGGCAACGTCGCGGCGAGTGCCGAGACCCCGCCGGAAGGCGCTGTGCCGGGGCCGGCACTGTGGAAGGTGGCCGATGAGGACACCACGATCTACCTGTTCGGCACGGTCCACGCGCTGCCGCAGGACAAGGAGTGGTTCGACGCGCGGATCGCGCGGGCTTTCGCCGAATCGTCCGAGCTGGTGACCGAGGTCGACCTTGCCGACCAGGCGCGCGCGTCGGCGGCGATGCAGCGGGCTGGCCTGCTGCCCGAAGGCGAATCGCTGCGCGCGATGATGAGCGAGGAGGACCGCAGGCAATACGAGGACGCGCTGGTTTCGCTCGGCCTGCCGGTAGCCGCGCTCGACCGGCTTGAGCCCTGGTTGGCGGCTCTCACGCTGTCGCTGCTGCCCCTCCTGCGGCAGGGCTACCAGGCCGAGAGCGGAGTCGAGATGGCGCTGATGAGCCAGGCCGGCGACAAGGCACGCGGCGCTCTCGAAAGCGTCGAGCAGCAGATCGAACTGTTCGACGGCATGCCGACCGAAGCGCAGCTGGCGTTTCTCGACCGGACGGTCGAGGCGATGGCCAATGCCAAGACGACGCTCGACGCGATGGTCGCCGAATGGATCGAGGGCGACGCCGAGACGCTTGCCGAGTTGCTCAACGCCCAGCTCGACGATCCGGAGCTGCGCGACCGGCTGCTGACCCAGCGCAACGCGAACTGGGCAGACTGGATCGAGCGCCGGCTCGAGCAACCCGGGACCGTGTTCGTCGCAGTCGGCGCCGGACACCTCTCGGGACCGGACAGCGTCCAGGCGGTGCTTGCCGGTCGCGACGTCAGGGTTGAACGCATCTGGCAGTGATCCGCCGCCTGCTGGCGCTCGCCGGAGCGCTGTTGTTGGCCGCCTGCGGCGAAGCCGGCCCCCAGTGGCCGGCACCCTCCCCGGCGCTGTGGGAAATCTCCGACGAGGGCGGACTGCGAGGATGGCTGTTCGGCACGATCCACGCGCTCCCCGACGGGGTCGAGTGGCGCACCCCGGTGCTCGAAGCCGCAATCGGCGAGGCAGATTTGCTGGTGGTCGAGATTACCGGGCTCGGCGACCGCGAGGCCGCTGGGCGGGCCTTTGCGGCGGTCTCGCGCAGCCCCGGGCTGCCGCCGCTCCTGCAGCGGGTCCCGCCGGCTGAACGGCAGGCACTGGCATCCGCCCTGGGGCGCGCCGGGCTCGATGAGAGCGACCTTGCCGGCGTCGAAAGCTGGGCAGCCGCGCTGACGATCGCTAACGCCGCGCGCGAGGGCAAGGCGGCCAACGGGGTCGATCGCGCGTTGCTCGCCGAGGGCCTGCCGGTTGTCGCGCTGGAAACGCTCGCGGCGCAGTATGCACTCTTCGACGGTCTCGCCGAGGAAGACCAGCTGGCGCTACTGACCTCGGTCGGGCGCGAGGCTGGCACGGACCATGAGCGACGGCTCGCCGAGGCCTGGCTCACCGGCGACCTCGGGCTGATCGAACGCGAGGCGCGCGAAGGCGCCATGGCCGACCCGGAACTTCGCGAAACGCTGCAGACCGGTCGCAACCGGGCCTGGGCGGAGCGCATCGGTACGCTGCTGGAAGAGGGACGCCGTCCGCTGGTCGCGGTGGGCGCCGCGCACATGATCGGCGACGAAGGGTTGCCCACGCTGCTCGCGCGCCAGGGCTATCGGGTTCGGCGAATCCAGTAGCCACCCGCGAACTCCGGAGAGGCTTGCTTCCGCGGATCATATCGCCTAGGGGCGCGCCCTTCCCGTCATGGTCATCCCTGGAGGCGTGACGGCGAAGCACACCTACTGCAATTCGAAAGGCACGTGACATGAGCGAAGCTCTCACCCTGCCGGCCGAGCTGCGCGAACGGGCTGGCAAGGGAGCCTCCCGTGCATTGCGTCGCGAAGGCCGCGTCCCCGCCGTGATCTACGGCGGCAACGAAGATCCCGTGGCGATCCACGTCGAAGCGAGGGAGCTGATCCGCCAGCTCAACACCGGCCACTTCATGAACTCGATCGTGATGATCGAGGTCGGCGGCAACAAGGTCCGCACACTGCCGAAGGATGTCGCGCTCCACCCGGTCACCGAACGCCCGGTGCACGCCGACTTCCTGCGCCTCGCCAGGGACGCAAAGATTCAGGTCGCGGTGCCGGTCGTGTTCGTCAACGAAGACGCGAGCCCGGGTCTGAGGAGGGGCGGCGTGCTCAACGTCGTGCGCCACGAGCTCGACCTGGTCTGCGAATCGGACAAGATTCCCGACGACATCACGATCGACGTGACCGGCCTCGACGTCGGCGACGCGATCCACATCAGCCACGTCACGCTGCCGGAAGGCTCCGAAAGCGCGATCACCGATCGTGACTTCACGATCGCCACGATCGTCGCTCCGTCCGCGCTCAAGCAGGCCGAACGGGCCGAGGGCGAGGAAGACGAAGCCGCCGAGGCCGAGGAGGCCGGCGGGGAGGAGTAATCCTCCGCGTCGCCCGACGCCCGAAGCGCCGGCCCCGCCTAGCGTGGCCGGCGTTTTGCTTTTAGGGAACCGCGATGCAGCTCTGGGTCGGCCTCGGAAACCCCGGTCCGCAATACGCGATGCACCGGCACAACGTCGGCTTCATGGCGGTCGACGTGATCGCCGAGATGCACGACTTCGGCCCGGTGCAGAAGAAGTTCCAGGGCTGGCTGCAGGAAGGCGGCATCTCAGGGCAGAAGATCCTGCTGCTAAAGCCGGCGACCTACATGAACGAGAGCGGCCGCTCGGTCGCCGAGGCGATGCGGTTCTACAAGCTCGGGATGGACGCGCTGACGGTGTTCCACGACGAGCTCGATCTCGCCCCGTTCAAGGTCAGGGTGAAGAGGGGCGGCGGCACCGCCGGGCACAACGGGCTGCGCTCGATCGACCAGCACCTCGGACCGGATTTCCGCCGCGTGCGCATCGGCATCGGCCACCCCGGCCACAAGAACCGGGTCCACGGCTACGTGCTCGGCAACTATCCCAAAACGGAGCACGAGAGGCTGACCGACATGCTCGCAGCGATCGCCGGCGAGGCGGAATGGCTCGCGCACGGCGACGATGCGCGGTTCATGAACGACGTGGCATTGCGGCTGCAGGGCTAGATTCCCGCTTCCCTGCGCGAGCCGGCGGACTTATCCTTCCGCGGCGCAGACGGAGGGGGGAGCGATGGTCGAAATTGCCCAAGTTATTCCGGCAGATGGCATCGTTCCGCCGCCCCCTGCCCCGGACATTTCGAGCTCGGATGCGGCGCTGGCCAAGGACGCGACCGTCCGCGACCTGATGTCGCCGCCGGTCGGCGTCTACCGCGGCAGTCAGACCGTCGCCGAGACCACCGAGCTGCTGCGCGAGGCGACCCGCAAGGCGTTCATCACCTACTGCTACATCACCGACGCCGACAACCGGCTCGAGGGGCTGGTGGTGATGCGCGACATGCTGCTCGCCAAGCCCGATGACAAGCTCAGCGACATCATGATCAGGGAGCCCTTCGCGCTGCAAGAGGACATGCCGCTCGAGGACGCGCTCAGGGAAGCGCTTGGGCGGCACTACCCGGTCTACCCGGTGGTCGACCGCAACGGCACGCTCGCGGGCCTGGTACGCGGCGAAACGCTGTTCGCCAATCGAGCGATCGCGATCAGCGCCCAGGCCGGCAGCATGGTCGGCGTCGAGAACGAGGAGCGGCTCAACACTCCGCTCAAGCGCAGCCTGCTGCTCAGGCACCCATGGCTGCAGATCAACCTCGTGACCGCGTTCATTGCCGCGGCCGTGGTCGGGCTCTTCGAGGACACGCTGGGCGCGCTGGTGATACTGGCGGTCTTCCTGCCGGTCATGGCGGGGCAGACCGGGAACACCGGATGCCAGGCGCTCGCCGTGGCGCTGCGCGGGATGACTCTCGGCGACCTCAAGCCCGGGAGCGAGCGCAGCCTGGTGGCCAAGGAAGCCACGCTCGGGTTCTGCAACGGCGTGCTGGTCGGGGTGACCGCGGGGATCGGCATGATCATCTACGCGACGATGCAGGGCGAGGCGCAGCCGTGGGTGCTTGGCCTGGTCGTATTCATCTCGATGATCGTCGCCTGCACCATCGCCGGAATTTCCGGGGCGATGATCCCGCTGACGCTGAAGAAGCTCGGCGCCGACCCGGCGACGGCCTCGAGCATCTTCCTCACCACGATGAGCGACGTGGTCAGCATGGGCGTGTTCCTGTCGCTGGCGACGATCCTGCTGCTTTGATCGGGACGTCACGGAACGCGGTCCCGCCATGCACCGTGTGCTCGTCATCGGGCCCTGCGGGGCGGGAAAGTCGACTGCGGCGGTAGAACTCGGCCAAGTGCTCGGCCTGCCGGTGTACCACCTCGACTGGCTCCACTGGCGCGAAGGTTGGGTCGAGAGTTCGCGCGAAGAGCTGCTTGAAGCGCTCGCGCCGATCCTCGCGAGCGGGCGCTGGCTGATCGACGGCAACTACGGCGGCACGATGGCCGGACGGCTCGAGCGTGCCGACACGGTCGTCTATCTCGACTACCCGACCTGGTTGTGCCTGTGGCGCGCGGCCAAGCGCGTCTGGCCCTTCCGCGGTCGGACCCGGCCCGACATGACCGAGGTTGCCCGGAGCGCTTCGACTGGCGGTTCTTCCTCTACATCCTCACGTTTCGTCGCGGGCCGCGGCAACGTACCGAGGCGCGGCTCGCGGACCACGAGGCGAAGGTGCGGCGGTTCACCGGGCCGCGCGCGTTCGAGCGTTGGGTGGACGGCCTCCGCGGGGACGGCCTCGATCCGGCCGCCTGACCCGGAACGAGTTGCCGTACGAACCCTAGGCGCTGGTCGTGCCGCGGTTGCGCGTGCTCCCGGCGTAGACGTCGCGACCAGCCGTGGGCCCGACCTCCACCAGTCCCCCACCCTCGTCAATCACGCCCGCATGCCGCTCGGCGCAGCACAGGTCAGAGTCCGTGGGGTAGCTGTGGCTGCACCGCGTCCGGCTGCGCATAGGGGCACGAGGAGTCCCAGGAGCAGCACCGCGGAAACGGCGGGCGCCGCGGCGAGTGCAGGCATGGCGGAAAGCGAACTGCAGATCATGTCGCCCTCCTCCCAAGTGAGACGGTGCGACCCGAAATTGGCGATCGGCAAGGGAAGGAGCCACGCGTCGGCGGCGGAGAGAGGCGAATCGCGGCAGCGACGCTGGCCAAGCCCGGGCCTCGCCGCTAAGGCGCGGCGCAAACCGAGATCGAAGGACTGTCCATGGGATTCCGCTGCGGGATCGTCGGGTTGCCGAACGTCGGCAAGTCGACCCTGTTCAACGCTCTGACCGAAACGCAGGCGGCGCAGGCCGCCAACTACCCATTCTGCACGATCGAGCCGAACGTGGGCCAGGTCGCGGTGCCCGACGAGCGGCTCGAGAAGCTTGCCGCGATAGCCGGCAGCGCCAAGATCATCCCGACGCAGTTGGCGTTCGTCGACATCGCCGGGCTCGTGAAGGGCGCGAGCAAGGGCGAAGGACTCGGCAACCAGTTCCTCGGCAATATCCGCGAGGTCGACGCGATCGTCCACGTGCTGCGTTGCTTCGAGGATGACGACATCCAGCACGTCGCCAACAAGGTCGACCCGATCGCGGATGCCGAGGTGGTCGAGACCGAACTGATGCTCGCCGACCTCGAGAGCCTCGAGAAGCGCGTGCCCGCCGCACAGAAGCGCGCGACGGGTGGCGACAAGGAAGCCAGGATCACTGCCAGCGTACTCGGCCAGGCGCTCGAGTTGCTGCGTGAGGGCAAACCGGCGCGTCTGACCGAGCCGAAGGACGACGAGGAGGCGCGGGTCTTCGCACAGGCGCAGCTACTGACCGCGAAGCCGGTGCTCTACGTCTGCAACGTCGCCGAGGAGGACGCGGCCGACGGCAACGCGCTTTCGGCCAAGGTGTTCGAGAAGGCCGCAGCGGAGGGCGCCGAGGCGGTCGTGGTCTCGGCTGCCATTGAGGCCGAGCTGGTGGCGATGGAACCCGAAGAGCGCGCTGAGTATCTGAAGGAGCTGGGGCTCGAGGAGACCGGCCTCGCCCGGGTCATCCGTGCGGGCTACAAGCTGCTCGGACTCAAGACCTTCTTCACTGTCGGCCCGAAGGAAGCCCGCGCGTGGACCTTCCGCGACGGCGCCAGGGCGCCGCAGGCGGCCGGCGAGATTCACACCGATTTCGAGAAGGGCTTCATCCGCGCCGAGACGATCGCCTACGACGACTACGTCGCGCTCGGGGGCGAGGCCGGCGCTCGCGAGGCGGGCAAGCTGCGCCAGGAAGGCAAGGACTACCTGGTGCAGGACGGCGACGTCCTGCACTTCAAGTTCAACGTCTAAGCTGGCGGGGAGTGCGCGCCGCCCGATCGGGGGGACGCGGTCCGCGTCTCCTCGCGCTTACCTGCGAAGCCGCGCTCAGGCGCGGCTCGCGACGTAGGCGGTCCACATCCGCGCGACCGGGACCCGCGCGCCACCAACCTGCTCGAAGGTTGCCCGGGCTTCGGCATTCTTGCCCTGCTGGGCCTGGGCGATACCGAGCCGGGTCAGCGCGCGATCGCGGTCGGCCACGCCCTTCTCCAGCGCCAGCGCATACATCTCCTCGGCCTCGGCCCAGGAGCCGAGCGAGAGAAACACGTCGCCGGCGTTCTGCGCGGCATTGCCGTTCGCCGCGCCGCGGGCCTCCTCGGCCAGCGCGGGCGCCTCGGCGCGGTCCTGCGCCGCGCGCTCGTCCACGACGCGCTTGACGTCTGCGTAATACTCCTCGCCGGTCGTGAATGCCCCGTTCTGGACGCCCGCATCGAGCACCCTGGCGACCTCGTTGGCCATGATCCGCGGATCGGCCGCCTCGATATAGGCGACGAACTCGGCGCGTTCCTTCATGGCGTCGGTCGTCAGCATCAGCCTCAGCAGGTCAAGCTGCGCCTGCGGATCGAGGGTCGCCAGCGAATTGACGACCTGGAGCGCGCGCTGCCAGTTCGTCGGGTTCGGATTCTGCGACACGAGCCGCGACGACCATTCGACCGCCTGGTCCGCGAGCCGCGCCTGGTATGAGACCTGAAGACCGCGTACGAGCCAGGATTCGGGTACCTCCTGGCCGGCTGCCTTCCGCTTGTCGACCACCTGGGCAAGGTACTCGAGCCCCGGGGCGGCCTGGTTCTCGCCGAAATAGCTCTCGGCAATCATCACCTCGGGATCGCCTTCGGTGTAGCCGGCGGCAATCGCTGCCTGCAACGCCGTGCGCGCCGCAGCCCAGTCCTTCGCATCGTAGGCGAGGCTGCCGATGAAGAACTGGAACTGGCCGAGTTGCGCCGGATCGACCTTGCCGCTCTCGACCATCAGCTCGAGGCCCTGGCGCTGCAGCGTCGGATCGCTGAGCTTGTTGCCGAGCTGCAGGATGAGATTGCCCGCGGCCAACCGGTCGTCGGGGGTCTGGATCGCGCTGACAAGTCCCGGAACCTGCGGCTTGACCGAGGCATAATCGCCGGTTTCGGCCGTCACCACATCTGCCATCGGCCGATAGGCCTGGATGAACGCGTCCGAGAGGTCCGCCTGGGGAGCCCGGTTCCGTCCGCTGCGCTGGGCGGCAGCCGGCGTAGCCGTCACGCTGGTAAGGACAACCGCACCGCCGGCAAGCGCCAGTGCCAAACCGATAGCCGATCCAAATCCGCGCACGCCGCGAGCGGAAGGGGTCCTGCGAAGCATCTTCGTTAATTCTCCTGAAGGGTGACCGGCATCCCCAGACCGGAAACAATCGGGCGCGCTACTGCCGCCAAACACGGGAAATTGCAATTCGGTCCTAGAAATCGGCGCATGAATGCCGATTTAACCATGCGAACTCTCCCATCGCGCCGGCGCCCGTCCGAACCGTCGGCAAGTGTGGAAAAAGGGACGATACGCACCGCCCTTGCCCCCCATCCGCTGGCCTGTTCGGGCCCGATGGCCTAGGGCCGTTGCGACAGAACGACAGATCAACAAGACGGGCCAACCGCGCAGGTGAACGACACTACCGATACCCTTGAGCCGCCCGCCACCCCGGGCGAGTTCGAACGCATCGACATCGTCGATGAGATGAAGACCTCGTACCTCGATTACGCGATGAGCGTGATCGTGAGCCGCGCGCTGCCGGACGTGCGCGATGGCCTCAAGCCGGTCCACCGGCGCATCCTGTGGGCGTGCCAGGAAGGCGGCTTCGTGCCGGGGCGACCCTATCGCAAGAGCGCCAAGATCACCGGCGATACGATGGGCAACTACCACCCGCACGGCAACCAGGCGATCTACGACGCGCTGGCGCGCATGGCGCAACCGTGGTCGATGCGCGTGCCGCTGATCGACGGCCAGGGCAATTTCGGCTCGATGGACCCGGACCCTCCGGCCGCGGAGCGCTACACCGAAGCGCGGCTGGCGAAGCCGGCGATGGCGCTGCTCGAGGATATCGACAAGGACACGGTCGACTTCGTCGACAACTACGACGGCAGCCGGCGCGAGCCGTCGGTGCTGCCGGCTCGGTTCCCCAATCTGCTGGTCAACGGGGCGGGCGGCATTGCCGTCGGCATGGCGACCAACATCCCGCCGCACAACCTCGGCGAGGTGATCGACGGCTGCCTCGCATTCATTGACAACCCGGCGATCACCTCCGAGGAGCTGATCGAGTACATTCCCGGGCCGGATTTCCCGACGGCGCCGCTGATCCTCGGCAGCGCCGGTAGCCGCGCGGCCTACACCACGGGTCGCGGTTCGATCCTGCAGCGTTGCCGGCACGTGATCGAGGAAGGTCGCGGCGACCGGCGTTCAATCGTGCTGACCAGCATTCCTTACCAGGTCGGTCTCGCCGCGCTGGTCGAAAAGATCGCGGATGCGGCCAAGGACAAGCGGATCGAGGGCATTTCCGACATCCGCGACGAATCGAACCGCGCCGGCGTGCGCGTGGTGATCGACCTCAAGCGCGACGCGACACCCGAGGTCGTACTCAACCAGCTGTGGCGGCACACGCCCGCGCAGGCGAGCTTTCCCGCCAACATGCTGGCGATCCGTGGCGGCCGGCCGGAGACGCTGTCGCTGCGCGACATCATCCAGGCATTCATCCAGTTCCGCGAGCAGGTCATCACCCGGCGGACCAAGTTCGAACTCAACAAGGCGCGCGACCGGGCGCACATCCTGCTTGGACTCGTGGTCGCGGTGTCGAACCTCGACGAGGTCGTGGCGATGATCCGCGGCTCGTCCAACCCGGGCGAGGCGCGCACGCGGTTGCTCGAGAAGGAATGGCCGACCGGAGAGATCGCGCCCTATCTCACGCTGGTCGAGGCCGTCGAGCCCGACCTCGGCGCGTCGGCGGGCCACTACCGGCTGTCCGAAGCGCAGGTGAAGGCGATCCTCGATCTGCGCCTGCACCGTCTGACCGCCCTCGGCCGCGACGAGATCGGCGACGAGCTCAAGGTGCTGGCGGGCGCAATCGAGGAATACCTGGCGATCCTCGCCGACCGCCGCAAACTCTACGAGGTCATGCGGCGCGAGCTGGCCGAGATCCGCAAGCAGTACGCGACGCCGCGGCTGTCGGAGATCGCCCCGGCGTGGGACGGGATCGAGGATGAGGACCTCATCGAGCGCGACGAAATGGTCGTGACCGTGACCCTCGACGGCTACATCAAGCGCACTCCGCTCTCGACCTTCCGGGCGCAGAACCGCGGCGGCAAGGGCCGCGCGGGCATGGCCACGAAGGAAGAAGACGCCGTCAAGGAGATGTTCGTCACCTCGACGCATAACCCGGTGCTGTTCTTCACGACCGCGGGCAAGGTCTACCGGCTCAAGGTCTGGCGCCTGCCCGAGGGTGGACCGGCGACGCGCGGGCGGCCGATCGTCAACCTGCTGCCGGCTCTCGACCAGGGCGAGACGATCCAGACCGTGCTGCCGCTCCCCGAGGACGAGGATACCTGGGGCGCGCTCAGCGTCGTGTTCGCCACGGCCAAGGGCAACGTGCGGCGCAACTCGATGGACGCGTTCGCCAACATCCCGTCGAACGGCAAGTTCGCGATGCGGTTCGAGGAGGGCAGCGACGACCGGCTTATCGGCGTTGCCCTGCTCGATTCGAGTGACGACGTGCTGCTGGCGAGCCGCCAGGGCAAGGCGATCCGCTTCGCCGCCGACGAGATTCGCGAGTTCCAGAGCCGCACCTCGACCGGGGTGCGCGGGATGAGCCTCAAGGGCGACGACGAGGTCGTCTCGCTGTCGATCCTCCATCGCGTCGGCGTGAAGGACCAGGAAGAGCGCGAGGATTACCTGCGCCACGCGCCGTGGAAGCCTGACGATCCCGATCGTCAGCCGCGCAAGATGAGCGACGAGCGGTTCGCCGAGCTGGCCGCGAAGGAACAGTACATCCTCACGGTCTGCGCCAACGGCTACGGCAAGCTCAGCTCGGCTTACGAGTACCGCCGTACCGGACGCGGTGGCCAGGGCATCACCAACATCGACAACATCGCCCGGAACGGTCCGGTGGTGGCGAGCTTCACCGCGACCACGGCCGACCAGCTGATGCTGGTGACCGACCAGGCCAAGCTGATCCGCATCGGGCTCGATTCGCTGCGCGTGATCGGGCGCAGCACGGCAGGCGTGAAGCTGTTCGACGTCGCCGAGGGCGAGCACGTGGTCAGCGCCGTGCGGCTCGACGATCAGGAAGCGCCGGAGAACGAAGCCGAGGAGGCGATCGTCGAGGAGATGGTCGGCCGCGGCAGCGAGGAAACGCCGCCGCAGATCGAGCAGGCTCGCGACGACATCGACGACAGCGAGGGGGCGTAACGCCCCCTCCCCTTCTCCGGCTGGTCGAGCCCGCTGTTCTCCTTGACCCTCACGCGGCGTGAGGGACTATCGAGCGTCCTGCGGAAGGACGACGACATGGCAACCTACACCGTCAAGCAGCTCGCGCGGCTTTCCGGGGTCTCGGTGCGCACGCTGCATTACTACGACGAAATCGGGCTGCTCAAGCCGGCGTTCGTCGGCGAAAACCGCTATCGCTACTATGGCCGCGAGGAACTGCTGCGCCTCCAGGACATCCTGTTCCACCGCGAGCTCGGCGTGCCGCTGCAGGAGATCGGCCAGTTACTCGCGCGCGAAGGACCGGACCGCGTGGCCATCCTCTCGCGACACCGCGAGATACTGGCCGAACGGGTCGAGCGTTCTCGCCAACTCCTCCGCACGATCGACCGCACCATTGCGGAACTCAACGGAGAAGGCACGATGAATGACAAGGATCTCTACGAGGGATTCTCGCCCGAGAAACAGGCGGAATACGAAGATTGGATGGTCGACCGCTTCGGCGGCGACATGCGCCAACGGATCGAGGACAGCAAGTCGAAGCTCAATTCGCTGGGCAACGAGGGCATGGCCGCCCACCTGGCGGAAGGAGGCGAAGTCAGCGCGCCGCTGGCCGCCGCTTTCGCCAACAGGGTAGAGCCAGAGGACCCGGCGAATGATGCGCTGCTCGCTCGCCACCATGCCTGGATCGCCAAGATGTGGGATCGGGCCTGTCCACCCGAAGCTTACGCTGGGCTCGCCGATCTCTATCTCGCCCATCCGGACTTCCGCACCCAGTTCGACAAGAATGGAGAGGGCTTTCTCGACTGGATGACGACGGCGATGAAGGCTTACGCCGCGCGCTTGGCAGCCTAATTGTTGACCACCACCCGCAGCTCGGGATCGCGCTTGCGCAAGGTGAGCGCCACCCCGGTCGCGATCAGCAGCTGCCCGAGGAAGTAGACTGGCCAGACGAGGATCTGCGGCACGATGTGCCCCTGAAGCGGGCCCATCTCGGCGAACAGCAGCATGTCGGCGGCAACGAACAGCACGGCGCCAGAGCCGACACGGTAGCGCGGGAACACGCTCGCCCAGGCGCCGGCGGCCATAGCCCCCAATGCGAGTGCATAGAGCACGACGCTCGGGGCTTCGGCGCGGTCGGCCGGCATGAACCAGGCGATCGCCGGGGTCAGCAGCAGCAGTGCGGCGACCGCCCATTTCTGCGTCGGCACGAGGCCCGGCCTCCGGTTGCGCAGGTACACGCCGAGCGCGAGCACGTGATAGAGGAAGAACAGCAGTGCCCCGATCGTCCGATCGATCTCAATTGCCATGTCGCCGAGCGCCGCGGCTCCGAAGGCCCAGGCCATCAGACGCGCATCGGGGCTCGAATGCCGCAGCCATAGGTAGAGCGCGAGCAGGCCGACAGCCGCGCCCTTGAGCGGGATCAGGTAGGCTTCGGGCAACGGCTGCCAGCGCAGGTAGTAGAACGCCAGCGCGGCAACGATGCTGCCGAGCAGCAACGGACGTTTCTCGGCGAGGGCACGGCGGCTCATGTGCGATGCCTAGCGCGGCGGTCCGCCCGCGCAAGGGTTGCGCCGCATGGATCCGTGCCCAACATGATCTCCGACCCCGCCCGGGTTACCAAACGCGGGACGAGCCGATATGGACATGGCCATGCACCAGGTTCACATCATCGGCGGCGGCCTCGCCGGAAGCGAGGCCGCCTGGCAGCTCGCCCGCCGCGGCATCCGCGTCCGACTGTCGGAAATGCGTGGCGGCGGCGGGACCACGCCGGCTCACCAGACGGACGGGCTCGCCGAGCTGGTCTGCTCGAACAGTTTCCGCTCCGACGACGACGAGCGCAACGCGGTCGGCCTGTTGCACCACGAGATGCGCCGGCTCGATTCGTTGATCATGCGCGCGGGGGAAGTCGCGCGGGTGCCGGCCGGCTCGGCGATGGCGGTCGATCGGGATGTGTTCTCGGCCGAAGTCCAGAAGACCCTCGAGCAGCATCCCAACGTCGAGATCGCGCGAGAGAAGGTCGACACCTTGCCCGAGGCCGGGCTGACGATCATCGCGACCGGTCCGCTGACCGCCGCTTCCCTCGCCGAAAGCATCGGCCGTGCAACCGGGGCGGAAAGTCTCGCGTTCTTCGACGCGATCGCACCGATCGTCCACCGCCACAGTATCGACATGTCGATCTGCTGGATGCAGTCGCGATGGAACAAGGGCGACGGCAAGGACTATATCAACTGCCCGATGAACAAGGAGCAGTACCTCGCTTTCGTGCAGGGCCTGCTCGACGGCGAGAAGGGCGAGTTCAAGGAGTGGGAGGCCAACACTCCCTACTTCGAAGGTTGCATGCCCATCGAGGTGATGGCCGAGCGTGGGGTCGACACGCTGCGCCACGGACCGATGAAGCCGGTCGGGCTTGACGATCCGCGCACCGGGCGCTGGCCCTATGCGGTCGTACAGCTCAGGCAGGACAACAAGCTGGGCACGCTGTGGAACATGGTCGGGTTCCAGACCAAGTTGAAGCACGGAGAGCAAGTACGGCTGTTCCGCACGATTCCGGGGCTCGAGAACGCCGAGTTCGCGCGGCTCGGCGGGATGCATCGCAACACGTTCCTCAATTCGCCGACGCTGCTCGACCGGCAACTGAGGCTGAAGCGCGCACCGCATATCCGGTTCGCGGGTCAGATCACCGGGTGCGAGGGCTACGTTGAGAGCGCGGCCGTCGGCCTGCTGGCGGGGCTGATGGCGGCCGCCGAGCTGGCCGGGCGCGCGTGGCTGCCGCCGCCGCGCACGACCGCGATGGGCGCGCTGCTGGCCCATATCACCGGCGACGCCGAGGCCGACAGCTACCAGCCGATGAACGTCAACTTCGGGCTGTTTCCGCCGCTGGCAGACGTGAAGAAGAAGCAGCGCAAGGAAGCCTACACAGAGCGGGCCAAGGCCGACTTCGGCGAATGGCTCGCGAAAAGCACGGCGGTCCCCGCCTGACCGGCGGACACCTGGAGACCGGTCAGCAGTTGCAACGGGTCGTGCTCGCCGGGCGTGGCGCAGTGGTGGCGAACTCGGCCGGGCTCAGCTCTCGATCGCCGTTGGCGTCGGCCTTGTCAAACCTCTCCGCGGTCGCCACGGCCCATTCCTCGAAGGTCAGCAGGTTGTTGCCGTCGACGTCGAGCTTGCGGAAGGCATCGGTCCGGGAAGACAGCATTTCTTCCCGGGTGATCCGGCGGTCGCGGTTGCGGTCGTAGCGAAAGAAGCGCTGCTCCTCGCGGCTCAGCGCGGTCGCTTCGGGCGGATCCGGTCCACGCAGTCCGGCCACGTCCGCACTCGGCAAGCCCTCGGGTTCTGCGACGGGAGCCACGGGCGGCGGGGCGCCCTGCTCGACTTCCGCGCGGCCCTGGAGCCAGAACAGCCCGATGCCGAGCAGCAGCAAGGCGATGGCGGCACCGAGCACGACGCGGTTCACGGGCAAGTCCCCCCTTTACCCTCGTCGCGCAGCCTACCTCCCTGTGAGCCCTGTCCGCAAGGCGAGAAACAGGCTTCCCGGCCCGGCAAGGAGGTCGCCCCCACCCCGCGCCAGCGCCGCGGCGCCGAGTGCGGCCAGCACGGCAAGCGGCCGCAACGAGGCCGAGAGCCGGGGTGGCGGACCGAGCCCGCGGCCGTATTCGATCACCAGTGCCCGCTCGGCGCCCTCCGACAGGTTTGCGGCGAGATCGGCGAAGGCCCAAATGCGCGCCGCTTCGGCTGCATCGTCGACGGCTCCGACTCCGAGCTCCTCAGCCACTGAGGCGAAAGCGCGGCCCCGCCCGCCGACGAACTCGGCTATCTCCGGGGGCGTCAGGCGCTCGGCGAGCAGCGCTTCCCATCCATCGACCAGCTCCGCTAGCGGCGTCGGGTCGCGCCAATTGCGCAGCGCCTCGAGCAGCGGTTCGCCGCCGGGCCAATCGTTCGGCGACCGTCGCAACGTGTCGCGCCACCAGGCGAGGCGGAGTTGTGCCGCGAGCGGCTCGCGGCGTGCCCGCAGGATTGCGGCCAGCCGCGCATCCAGTTCGAGCAGGGACACGATTAGCGGCCGGCTACGGGCCGGCGCGTAGGTCACGGCGAGCCTCTGGGCTGAGGGCAAGGCGCTCATAACGGAGTCTTAACCCTAAGGTTTGAACATTCACACACCACAACCCGCTATCGGCGTCAGTTCGACCGTCCCGATTCAGCTGCGAGGATCCCCATGAAGCCGACGCGGAATGGCGCCTTTCTCCAGAGGCTGGCTCAAAGCACTTCGGGCAACACGCTGGCGATCACGGCTGCGGCCTTCTTTCCGCTGGCCGGGCTGATCGGTGGCGCGGTCGACATGACCCGCATCTACATCACCAAGACCCGTCTGCAACAGGCGTGCGATGCGGGCGCGCTGGCCGGGCGCAAGGTCATGGCTTCGGGAAGCTGGACGACCAATGGCCCAACCAGCTCGCGCGGCCGGGCCTACGAGATGTTCGCCGCGAACTTCGAGGATGGCAGCTACGGCACCGAAAACCTCGATCGTGAATTCACCGAGGACGACGGCACGGTCACGGGCGTAGCCAGCGCCGACGTCCCGATGACGATCATGCGGATTTTCGGCAAGGAGGTGTCGCGGGTCACCGTCACCTGCACCGCAAAGATGGAAATCCCGAACACGGACGTGATGTTCGTGCTCGACGTGACCAGCTCGATGAACTGTCAGCCGGGCTGCACCTACGCGACAAGCGAGCAGTCGAACGCCAAGATCAAGGGGCTCAGAAGCGCCGTGAAGTGCTTCTACGAGGCCCTGCTCAGGGTCAATACCAACGAGAACTGCAACGGCGCTAACGACCCGACTGCGACCCAGTACACGGGCACCGCGCAGATCCGACTAGGGTTCGTGCCCTATGCGGTCAACGTCAACGTCGGGCGCTTGCTGCACAACGACTGGATGCCCGACGAGTGGGACCAGTTCGACACGCGCAGGCCGGTGTTCGAAACCGTCCACTCCTGGACGACCGGTCCGGTCGGTTCAAAGACCTGGGGTAACTGGTCGAACCCCCCGACGCTGACGAACGCTGGCGACTACTCGAACTGGCAGGACATTTCCACGTCGGGCCGCTCGACGGTCACGATCAACGGAACCGCCTACACAAAGCGCCGAAATCTCTCCCAGACCCAGTGCGAGGCTCTCAACGTTCTGGGGTCGGGCTCCAATCGCATGCTGGCCTACACCGATTCGGGCACCCTGCAGGCCGAGCAACAGAACGGCACGCCGCCCGCGCCAGTCTATCCGGCGGCGACGCAGACGGTGAACTACATCCAGAACGAGAACCACACCGTCAAAGGCTACCGCTATCGTTATTACTCCAGCGGTGACCGCTGCCGGCTGCAGCAGTCCAACAACCGGTCCTACACGCGGTCCCGGACCGGGAGCGCGTCGCGGCAGGTGTTCTGGACTGAACATGAACATTTGAAGCACTTCGTTTACGAGAAGCAGAGTCTGGATCTGACCAGCCTCAAGGCAGGCGGCTACAACTGGAACGGGACGCTCTCGATTCCACGCTACAGCATCCAGGATGGGCCTACCGTGTACCTGTCCGGCCAGAACAGCATGACAAAGCTGAAGATTCCGGCGACCCTCGAAGTCACATGGGACGGGTGCATCGAGGAGCGCCAGACATACCAGAGCAACAAGAGCAACCCCGGCAACGACTGGGAGACGATCCCGTCAACGGCGCTGGACGCCGACATCAACCTCGTGCCCAGCACCGGGAATGTCGCCACCCAGTGGAAGCCGCTGATACCGGGCGTTTTCTGGGGACGTTACACCGGGTCGAACAGGAGCAACAGGACGCTGAGCAGCGTCGAAAGCGCCGACCTGAATCGCAACCAGAACCTGGAGGATGGGACCAGCAAGGGCTACTACTGCCCGAACGAGGCGCGAAAGCTCGCCGAGTACAATACGCCCGGTTCGCTCGAAACCTACATGGCCTCGCTCAAGGCGGACTCGATCGGCACGTACCACGACATCGGCATGCTGTGGGGCGCTCGCCTGCTTTCTCCCACCGGGATCTTCGCAAGCGAAAACGCCTTCACCGCGAAAGGCGGCAGCATCCAGCGCCACATGATCTTCATGACCGACGGTGACGCGCAGACCTACACCAACAACCTGGACGCGTACGGCTCGTCGTGGTGGGCGAGGCGACAAACCACCTATGCGCCAAGCTCCACTCAGCTCACCCAGCTCGTGAACGCCCGGCTCGAGGTGCTCTGCACCGCGGTCAAGAACATGAATATCACGCTGTGGGTCATCTCTTACGGCGGCGGCGTCAACGCGGCCAACGAAGCGCGCCTGCAGAACTGCGCCTCGCCGGGCCATTACTACAGCGCCGCGGACGAAGACGCACTTATCGAGCGGTTCAAGCAGATTGCGTCCGAAATCGCCGACCTGAGGCTTACGCAGTGATCGCGCGAGCCCTCCGTCAAACTGCCCGCCATCGTCGGCTCGGTCGAGCCGACGATGGTGCGACGATCACCGAGTTCGGGCTCATTTCGCCCGTACTCTTCCTGCTGCTGTTCGGCGGGTTCGACATCGGCCACACGCTCTATATGAAGACCGTGCTGGAGGGGGCGGTTCAGAAGGCCGCTCGGGACTCTTCGCTCGAGAGCGCATCCGGCAACACCGACACGGTCAGAAGCAAGATCGACACGGTGGTCAGGAACCAGCTGCTGCCGCTCAATCGCAATGCCGAGATCACTTTCAGCCGCCGGTTCTATCGCACCTTTACCGACGCCGCGGCGGCGGCCGCGGAAGAGTTCAACGATTCGCCCAGCGGCCCCTTTGCCAATGGCGTGTGCGACAACGGCGAGAGCTTCATCGACGTCAACAACAATGGCGTATGGGATGCCGACGGCGGTGACTCGATCGATCGCGCAGGCGCACGCGACAATGTGGTCTACATCGTAACGGTCGAGTACGATCGCCTGTTTCCCTTGCACGCGTTCATCGACGTGCCTTCGAGGCAGCGCCTGACGACCAGTACGGTTCTCGCCAACCAGCCTTACGGTGACCAGGACTCCTACGACGCGCCGACGACGAGAACCTGCTCATGATTGCCGCCGCCCGCAGTCTCTTCAGCCGCCTGCGCGCCGCACAGGACGGCGTGGCCATGGTCGAGTTCGCCTACTCGCTTGTGGTGATCGTCCCGCTGTTCCTGGGCGGCATCGAGTTGTCGAACTACGTCACCACCAAGATGCGAGTGAGCCAGCTCGCGCTGCACGTGGCAGACAACGCCTCACGCATCGGCATCGATTCGCTGCTAGCCAAGCCGCGCATCACTGAGGCGCAGATCAACGACCTGTTCACCGGCGCCCAGTTGCAGAGCGGCACTCTCGATCTCGCCGCCAACGGCCGCGTGATCCTGTCGAGTCTCGAACGAATGCCTAACGACACGAAGCACATGATCCGCTGGCAACGCTGCTTCGGCTCGCTCGACTGGGACTCCAGTTATGGCGACGCCGGTGACGACAAAATCGTCGCGATGGGGCCCGCAACGAACCAGGTGACGGCTCCCCAGGATACGGGCGTGATGTTCGTCGAGATCGCCTATCAGTACAAACCGCTGTTTCTTTCCAACGCGATGTTCGCCGACAGAAAGATCCACGAGACCGCCGCCATGGTCGTGCGCGACGACCGCGACTACCCGGGACCCGGTGGAGGCGGCATCTACAATACCGAGGGCGTCGCCCCGTCTTCCTGCAGCTAATTACGGTAGCAGACCTTTCTCGCCGCCTCGGCGATCCGCCCGGCGTCGATCAGCGCGAGGTGCTCGAGGTTGGCCGCGTAAGGTAGCGGCACGTCCTCGTTGCACACGCGCAGCACCGGTGCGTCGAGATGGTCGAAGCCGTCCTCCATGCAGATCGCCATCACTTCGGAGGCGATCGAGCAGGTCGGCCAGCCCTCCTCGGCGATCACAAGGCGGTTGGTCTTGGCGAGGCTGGCGAGGATCGTCTCGCGATCAAGCGGACGCAACGTGCGCAGGTCGACCACCTCGGCATCGATCCCCTCCCCTGCCAGCGTTTCGGCCGCTTCGAGCGCGAGGCCGACACCGATCGAGTAGGATACGATCGTCACGTCGCTGCCCTCGCGCACGATCCGCGCCTTGCCGATCGGCAGCACGTGGTCGTCGAGCTGGGCAACTTCGAAACTGCGGCCGTAGACCAGTTCGTTCTCGAGGAACACGACCGGATCTTCGCTGCGGATCGCAGCCTTGAGCAGGCCTTTGGCATCCGACGCGTCGTAAGGCGCAATGACGATGAGGCCGGGGACGCTCGCGTACCAGGGGCCGAAGTTCTGGCTGTGCTGGGCGGCGACGCGGCTGGCAGCGCCGTTCGGCCCGCGGAACACCACGGGGCAGCGCATCTGGCCGCCTGACATGTAGTTGGTCTTGGCTGCCGAGTTCACGATGTGGTCGATCGCCTGCATCGCGAAGTTGAAGGTCATGAACTCGACGATCGGTCTCAGGCCGCCCATTGCCGCACCCGTGCCGATGCCGGCAAAGCCGTACTCCGTGATCGGAGTGTCGATCACACGCTTGGGGCCAAACTCTTCGAGGAGCCCCTGGGTGACCTTGTAGGCTCCCTGGTACTCGGCAACTTCCTCGCCCATCACGAACACGCGCTCGTCGCGGCGCATTTCCTCGGCCATCGCGTCGCGCAGTGCCTCGCGCACGGTCAGCCTGACCATGTTGGTCCCAGGCGGTACGTCGGGATCGGACACCGGCTTCGCCGTCGCCGCGAGCTTTTCCGTGCCGGACGGCGCCTTGCCCTTTGGCGCTTCGGATTCGCTCGATTTCTGCTCTTCGGCAGGCGTTTCAGCTGCGGCAGGCGCCGGGGCCGCTGCGCTCGCGACATCCTCGCCCTCGGCTGCGAGCACCGCGATGACCGTGCCGACCTTCACCCCTTCGGAGCCTTCGGGCACGAGGATTTTTCCGACGGTGCCTTCGTCGATCGATTCGAATTCCATCGTCGCCTTGTCGGTCTCGATCTCGGCGAGAACGTCGCCGGCGGAGACGGTGTCGCCTTCCTTGACCAGCCACCGGGCCAGAGTGCCCTCTTCCATCGTCGGCGAGAGCGCGGGCATCTTGAGTTCGATCGCCATCAGTAGCTCCCCACCAGCACGTCGGTGTAGAGTTCGTCAGGTGACGGCTCGGGAGAGGTTTCGGCGAAGTCGGCCGCTTCGGCCACCTGCGCCTTGATCCGCTTGTCGATGCCCTTCAACTTTTCCTCGTCGACGCCCAGCTTGAGCAGGTCGGCCTTGGCCCCCTCGATCGGGTCGCTGTGCTCGCGCACGTTCTGCACTTCCTCGCGCGTGCGGTACTTGGCGGGGTCCGACATCGAATGGCCGCGATAGCGGTAGGTATTGAGCTCCATCAGCACCGGACCGTTGCCCTCGCGCACGTGGGCAAAGGCCACTTCCGCCGCCTGGCGCACCTCGAGAACGTCCATTCCGTTGACGTCCATGCCCGGGATGCGGAACGCCGTGCCGCGGCGGTAGAACTCGATCTCGGCCGAGCTGCGCTTGACCGAAGTGCCCATCGCGTACTGGTTGTTCTCGATCGCGAACACGATCGGCAGGTTCCACAGCGAGGCCATGTTGAAGGTCTCGTAGACCTGGCCCTGGTTGGCCGCGCCATCCCCAAAATAGGCGAGGCAGATGCCGCCATCGTCGCGGTACTTGTGCGCGAAGGCGAGGCCCGCGCCGAGCGGCACCTGCGCGCCGACGATGCCGTGCCCGCCGTAAAACGCGTGCTCGGTGCTGAACATGTGCATCGAGCCGCCCTTGCCCTTCGAGATGCCGGCCTGGCGCCCGGTCAGCTCGGCCATGATGATCTTGGGGTCGATCCCGTAGGCGAGCATGTGGCCGTGATCGCGGTAGCCGGTGATGACGCTGTCCTTGCCTTCCTGCAGTGCCGACTGCAGCCCGACCGCGACGGCCTCCTGGCCGATGTAGAGATGGCAGAACCCGCCGATCAGGCCGAGACCATAGAGCTGCCCGGCCTTCTCCTCGAAGCGGCGGATCAGCAGCATCTGTTCGTAGAGGTGCAGCAGAAGCTCCGGTTCGGCCTTGTAGCGGCGGTTCTTCTCGAACCGCTCCTGAAGGCTACGAAGCTCGAAATTTCCAGAACTTGCTGCGGCGTCTTCAGAACTGTTCCGCTTGGTCTTGGCGGCATTGGAACGGGCGGCTCGGGCCAAGGCGACTTCCTCTGTTCACGCCCCAACGGGGGGAGTGTTCGGCTCGCCTATAAGACGGACGCGACCGCGCTGGCAACGCCCCGAATGCGCCTTCCTGCCGTTGCCCTTCAGGGTGCCGGTTCGATCTCGATGACGTATTCGTCGGGATGCGCAACGTTGAGATTCTTGCGCAGCAGTTCGGTCGCGAGGTCCGGATCGACGTGATCGGGGTCGAGGCGCTTCACGAGGTTGTCGAGCTCGGCAGTCTCTGCGCGCAGCAGGGCGATCTGCTGCTGGCGCTTTTCGAGCAGGGCAACGCTTTCGCCCCACGCGAGGAGCCCGTACGGCCCCGCAAGCGCGAGTCCGCCGATAACCAGCAGGAATCCTAGGGCGGCCACCCGGACCAGCTTTTCCCGTACGATCCCGCTGTTGTCGACGTTGCCCTTCATGGATCAAGGGAATCATAGTTGGCGTGGGGATTCAAGCGATTTCCGCCAAAGATGGAGAAGCTGTCGACCAGAAGAGGCCGCCGGAAGCTCGACCTTGTGCCGCGGCGCCCAAGAGGTTACATTGGAAACTATGTCAGACCTTTTCGAAAACCCGCTGGGCCTCGACGGCTTCGAATTCCTCGAGTTCTGCGCCCCCGAGAAGGGCGTGCTCGAACGCGCCTTCGAGCGGATGGGGTTTTCCCTAATCGCCCGCCACCGCAGCAAGGATGTCCAGCTGTGGCGCCAGGGGCAGATCAACTTCGTTGCCAATTACGAACCGAAAAGTCCGGCAGCCTACTTCGCTGCCGAACACGGTCCCTCCGCCTGCGGCATGGGCTTTCGCGTGCGCGATGCGGCCAGGGCCTTCGCGCTCGCGGTCGAGCGCGGCGCAGAGCCGGTGGAAGTCCGCACGGGCGTGATGGAGCTGCACATCCCGGCGATCCGCGGGATCGGGCATTCCTTGATCTATCTCGTCGACCGCTACGGCGACGGGCTCAACATCTGGGACATCGACTTCATCTACGAGCCCGGCGCGGAAAGGTCACCACCGGGCGCCGGATTCCACACGATCGACCACCTGACGCACAACGTCTACAACGGCCGCATCCCGCACTGGGAATCGTTTTACTCGCGCATCTTCGGCTTCCGCGAGTTCAGGCAGTTCGACATCACGGGCGAATATTCGGGCCTCAACACCAAGGTGATGATGGCGCCCGACGGCAAGATCCGCATTCCGCTCAACCAGGAGGGCGGCGAAGACGGCAAGGGCCAGATCGCCGAATACCTGCGCGCCTACAACGGCGAAGGAATCCAGCACATCGCGCTGGCGAGCGACAATCTCTACGACTCGCTCGACGCGCTGAAGGCTCTCGGGCTCCAGTTCGCCCCGCCGCCGCCCGGCACCTACTACGACCAGCTCGAGGCCCGCCTGCCCGGCCACGGCGAGCCCTTGGCGAAGCTGCGCGAGCGAGGCATTCTCGTGGACGGGACTACCCGCGAGGGCGAACCGCGCTTGTTGATGCAGATCTTCAGCCGCCTGATGATCGGTCCGGTGTTCTTCGAGTTCATCCAACGCAAGGGCGACGAAGGCTTCGGCGAGGGCAACATCGCGGCGCTGTTCCGCTCGATGGAGGAAGACCAGCGACAACGCGGTGCGCTCGAACAGCCCACCCCCGCCGGCTGACCGGCGATCCGCGGGCTCCGCGCGGCAAGCCCCTTGCGCGATATCAGGCTTGCGGCCATTGGTGCGGAGGATCGAGAGGGAGTTTCCGGTACATGCCTGCGCACCGTGCGAAGTTTCTGGGCGCAACGATCGCGATGGCTGGCAGCGGCGCATTGCTGCTGTCTGGCGCGCCGGCCGGAGCCCAGATCGACCAGGATACGGCCGTCAATATCCTGCGCGAATGCGCCAAGATCGACGACCCGACCGCACGGTTGGCCTGCTACGACAACAATATCCGCAATCTCGGCGGCTCCCCACGTGTGGCGGTGCCGGGGCGCACTCCCAGCCCGCAAGGCGGCGGAGCGCCGGTTGCGGCCAGCGGCCCGCAAGGCTTCGGTGCGGAAGCGGTGCGGACACGCGAACGCTTCTCCACGCCGGCCGGCCAGCTGCAGGAAATCAGCGCGCGAATCGCCTCGATCCGTCCGCGCGAACCCGGGATCTACGCCTTCACCCTCGAAGACGGCGCCGAATGGCTGTTCGCAGAGAGCGTCTCTTCGAGCTACCGCGCGCCACGAGCGGGCTCGGTGGTGGAGATCGAGCGCGGCGCGCTCGGCAGTTTCCTGATGCGTTTCGATAACCAGAATCCCGTCCCGGTTCGCCGGGTCCGCTAGGACTTGCGGGCGATCTCCTGATAGGCGCGCTCGCGCTCGAGCTGCGCCACAGCGTTGCGGCGAATCTTGTCGATCGTGGCGAGGAACCGCGTCCGCTGGTCGGCGGCGAGCGGCGCGAGCAGGAATGCGCTGCGCTGGCGCCCCGCTTCGTGGATCACCGCATGCAGGCGTGCGCCCTCTGGGGTCGGGCGGAAACGGCCGTGACGGCGGCCCGGACGCCCTTCGCGCTCGACCAGCCCCTTCTCGATGAGCCCCTGCACCGTGCGGCCCGCCTGGCTGTGGTCGCGCGCCAGGGCATGGACCAGGTCTGCCCAATCGATCGGCGGATCGATGCCGATCTCCGAAAGCACGAAGGCTTCGAAAGTCGACAGGCCGGTGAGCCGCTTGAAGGCGAGCGCTCCGCTGCGGCTGAAGTACGAGCTCAGCGTCATCAGCGGCGAGACGATACGCGTGCGGTCGATCGCTATCCGCTCTGCCCCCCGCCCCTCGCCCGGCTTGTCCTGCGGCTCGGCCGCTCCGCCCTTGCCGCCAGCCTGCGCCAACTGGCGCTCTTGCTCGTAAAGCGCGACGGCACGGTCGAGGAGAATTTCGACGGTGGCGTAGAACTCGTTGAGCTCCTCCTCGCCGATCTCGATCGTGAGCTCGCGGTTGCGCAACTCGGCCATGCGCAGCATGCGCTTCATCAGCGCCTGGCCGTCGCGCGTGAGCCGCAGAGGGGCGCGGATCTGCTCGCGTTCGACGAGCCCCTCCGCGAGCAGCCGTTTGACCGAGCGGCTCACTTGCGCCTTGTCGACGCCTACGCCGCTCGAGATCTCCGCCGGGACCAGGGGGCCGGCACTCTGCAGCAGGAACAGGATTCTCCGGTCGAGCTCGATCAGATTGCGCTCGCGCGAGTAGGAGAGGTCGGCGCTTTCCCTCACGCGCCGGAGAATCTGCCACAGTTCGCTCTGGATCACGTGCGGGGGGCCGTCGGGCGCGCCCCGATCGCGGCGATGGTTTAGCGATGCTTCGATCCCGTTGAGCACGATGTCCAGCCGGTTGCCGAATTCGGGCGGCAGTTGTCCGTCGGCGGACCGACGAGCCCCGAGGGCATAGGCCTCGACGATCTTGAGGGCGTCGTCGGCAAGCGGGCCGAGCGTCCGCTCGAGGAACCGCGCCGTCTCAGAATCAAGGGTTGGCGAGTCGGGGTTGCTGCGCCAGACCCGCTCGGCGTGAAGGTGCAGGACCGCCCGCCATTCGCCGGTCCTGCCCGCACGGGCCCCTCCCCTGTCCCCCGACGGCACTGGCCGCTTATCCATCTACGCGGTCTCTCCCGACCGTATCGTTGTGGTTTGCCCCTACCCTAGAGCGCTTTTCGGGCGAGGCTAGAGCGCAATTCGGCTTCGCGCACAGTTTGCCGCCGCGCCGACCAGCGTCGCTCGGCGCGCTGCCGTCTGCCGGGCGGGGCGGCATCGAATTGGCCAGCGATGCAGCTTGGCAACACCTCGCCGGCCGACTTCCGGTAATCCAACCCTAACGCAATGATATATATATGTTTTCAATCGAAGATGGCCATTCCCCCGACGTGCAATCCGGACGGAATCACGCAACAATCCTGCTTCAGCCCGCAGAGAACCGACATTCTCCGCAGGTTTGCCGCATTCGTTCCCCTAGACAGTGTCAACCAGTGGCCATATGAGATCGGGCCGACGGACCCTGCGATTCCAAGACAGGGCCGCTAGGGGAGGACTCGTCATCCATGACATTCGCGCAGCGACGCATCGGTGATCGACCCGGCAATCCGGGCGCCGTGTCGCGCGTCCGTCAGCCCCACAGAACGTAGTACGAGTCGCAGCGCCGGCAGGGTTGCCGTCCGCCTTTTTTGTGAAGGGAGCACGAAGTGAGGAGTCTTAACACAATGGGCATCTACAAGGCCCTGCTGTTGGCGGGATGCGCCAGCACATTCGCGATGGCCGCACCGGCCGTGGCCCAGGAAGAGGACGGCGCAGACGAAGACGCCCGGATCGTCGTCACCGGTTCGCGCATTCAGCGCCAGGACTTCAACTCGACTTCGCCGATGGTGACGGCTGACGAGGCGTTGCTCGACAACTCCTCGACGGCGGCGATTGAGTCCAACCTCAACCGCCTGCCGCAGTTCGTGCCGGCCCAAACCCCGACTGCGGGCGGTGACATCCAGCCGACTGCGACCAACACCCCCGGTGCGGCGACCATCTCGCTGCGCGGCATCGGCGCCAACCGCAACCTCGTGCTGGTCGACGGCCGTCGTTCGACCCCGTCGAACGCTTCGGGCGTGACCGACATCAGCACGATCCCGGCCGCGGCGATCGAGCGCATCGAAGTGATTTCGGGCGGCGCCTCCGCGACTTATGGTGCCGACGCTGTCGCGGGCGTGACCAACTTCATCCTGAAGAAGAACTTCCAGGGGCTCGAGCTCGACGGCCAGTTCGGCATCACCCAGGAAGGCGACGGCTTCGAGTACCAGATCTCGGGCATCATGGGGACCGACTTCCCGGATGGCCGCGGCAACATCAGCCTGGCACTGTCGATCAACGATCGTGGTCACACCTTCCAGCGCGACCGCGACTGGTACCAGGAACTGTGGAACGATCCGCTGGCGACGACCGGCGCGCAGTTCTTCGTTTCGAACCCTGGCATCATCCTGTCGGCCGCCAACCCGCTCACCGAAGACGGGGTGAACTATGTCAACAACACGCTGTTCCCCGACGCGTCGTTCGGGCCGGCCCTGACTAACTCCGGTTACAACATCCTGTTCAACCCGGACGGCACTGCCTGGACCGGCACCGGTTTCGGTCAGCGTCGCGGTGTTCAGGGCTTCAATTCGGGGCCGCTGAACGGCAACCCATGGCGCACCACGGCGATCGGCACGATCGCCGAGAACAACACGACCCTGTACCAAATCCTGCCGTTGACACGTTACAACGCGTTCGCTCGCGGCAACTACGAGATCAACGACTGGGTGGGCATGTTCGGCCAAGCGCTGTTCAGCCACACGACGACCTATACCCGCAACGAACCAGGCCCGATCACCAACGGCTGGGACGTGTTCCTGCCCTATGGCGACGGCGTCTACGTCGGCAGCGACGGACTACAGTCCAACGGCCAGCGGATCGGCACGGGCAACCCAAGCTCGGTCATCCTCCACGGGATGCTGTTCAATGGCGCTCCGTACAACGACCCGACGCCGAACGACCTGACCGACAACCCGAACAACCCGGCCTTCGCGCAGCTCTATTCGTCGATGCTCGGCTGCGGCCAGGTCGGCGGCGTCGGCGGCTGCACCAACTACCAGGCGATCGGCCAGTTCCTTCCGGTCGAGGCGCAGGAAATCCTGGATCGCCGGAGCGATCCGAACGCCCCCTTCCAGCTGTTCAACCTGCTGCCCGACGATCGTGAGACCTTTACCGACGTGATGACCTACAACATCACGGCTGGCTTCGAAGGCTCGATCCCGGGCACGGATTGGACCTGGGAAGCGTTCGTCAACCACGGTGAATCGCACACCTTCGCGCGACAGGCCGGCACCTACTCGCTCGAGCGCATGCAGACCGTGATGAGCGCTCCGGGCTTCGGGCGCGGGTTCCGCCAGCAGGGCAACCAGGAATCGGGTGGCTTCGGTGCCTCGACCGGCGTCTGCACGACCGGCATCAACTTCTTCGACCCGCCTCCGGGTGGCTTCAGCGAGGACTGCCTCGAAGCCGTCCGTGCGGATCTGAAGAACCGCTCGAAGATGCGCCAGACGATTGTCGAGGCCAACTTCCAGGGCGGCCTGTTCTCGCTGCCGGCGGGCGATGTCCGTGCGGCCGTGGGTGCCAGCTACCGCGAACTCGACTATCAGTTCCTCAACGACACCCTGACGACCCAAGGCCGTTCGTTCATCGACCAGGCGCTGGGCATCTACCCGAGCGGCGACGCGAGCGGCTTCATCGACGTCAAGGAAGTCTACGGCGAGGTCCTGATCCCTGTCCTGGCCGACACGCCGTTCTTCCGCGAGCTCAACCTCGAACTCGGCGGTCGCTACTCGGATTACAGCACGACTGGCGGAAGCTGGACGTTCAAGATCCTGGGCGACTGGGCGATGACGGACTGGCTGCGGCTTCGCGGCGGCTTCAACCGGGCGGAGCGCGCGCCGAATATCGGCGAGTTGTTCCTTACCGCGCAGCAGACCTTCGGTGTCAACGGCGCGGGTGACGTCTGCTCGACCCTCAACCCGAACGTGTGGTCGGCCAATGAAACAGCCAACCCCACCAACGGTCGGGCCGTGCAGGCCGTCTGCCGCGCGCTGATGCAGCAGGCTGGCCCCGACGCGATCGCCCAGTACTACGGCCCGGCTTCACCCCCTCAGTCACCGGCTGGGTTTACCTTCGCCTTCCTGACCGCGCAGGGTAACGAAAATCTGACTCCCGAGACGGCTGACACCTGGACTGCCGGCGTCGTGATCCAGTCGCCAGTCTCCGGTGGTCCGCTGTCGCGCCTGCGGCTTTCGGTCGACTGGTACGACATCAACATCGAGGACGTGATCGGTCTGCAGACCGCCTCGGCAGTCCAGCGGCAGTGCTTCGACCCGGTGTTCAACCCGGCGGTTACCGGCGCTGACTTTGCCGGACCGTCCAACGGGCTCGGAGCGCCCAATGCTCAGGCGATCACTGCGGCGCAGAATCCGTTCTGCCAGCTCGTCCCGCGCACCGCACAAGGTGGTCTCGGCAACATCTTCCTGACCTACACCAACGCGGGTCGGGTGCATCTGCAGGGTATCGACGCCCAGCTCGACTGGGGTATCGACATCGGTCCGGGCACGCTGACGCTGAACAGCGTCTTCAACTACCAGATCGACTTCGAGACCTCGTCGCTCTACCCGCAGATCGACATGGTCGACTACGTGGGAACCCAGGGCACGGGTGAGAACGGCCTCAACTCGAACGTGTTCGAGTACCGGATCTTCACCACCGTGGGCTACAGCTGGGATGCCTTCCGGGTGGCGCTGCAGTGGCAGCACTATCCGAGTCTGGAGGACGCGGCGGAAGCCACTGTGCCGGGCGGAACGCCCAACAGTGCGCCGTGGCCGTCCTACAACATCTTCCACCTGAACGCGAGCTACCAGCTCACGGATGACATCGGCCTCCGGTTCGGCGTGGACAACCTGTTCAACAAGGCCCCGCCGCTTGGTGCGTACAACCCGAACTACGACCTCGCGACCGGCCAGCTGCGTGGCGGTTCGTTCCTGACTGGCGTCCACGACACCAGTGGCCGCCGCTTCTTCCTCGGCGCGAACCTCCGGTTCTAGTCGAGCGGGGCGAAAGCCGAAAATCATTGGGGGCCCTCCCTTATGGAGGGCCCCTTTTCTTTGTGCTGCAGGATCGGTCTCGGCGCTGTAGAAGCAACTGAACGAAGCCCGATGCTCAAACCAGGAGAGGTCATGGCCAGAGTAGTCCGCATTCAGTCCCAAGGCGGTCCGGAAGTCCTGCAGATCGAAGAGATGGACGTCGGCGAACCCGGTCCGGGCGAGGTCCGCGTCAAGGTCGAGGCGGTCGGTCTCAACCGGGCAGAGGCTATGTACCGCGCAGGACGCTATCCGGTACCCTGCAGGCTGCCGAGCCGGATGGGTTACGAGGGCGCCGGCACGATTGCGGCGCTGGGGCCCGGCGTGGAGGGCTTCGAGGTCGGCCAGCGGGTCTGCGTGCTGCCGATGACGACGCCCGCCCAGGGGCTCTGGGCCGAAGAGGCGATCGTGCCGGCCCGCGTGCTGTTGCCCGCTCCGCCCGCCCTCACGCCGGCCGAGGCTGCCTCGATCTGGATGCAGTACATGACCGCCTACGCCATCATCGAGGTTGCCGACATCGGCATCGGCGACGGCGTGATCATCCGCGCCGCCTCGTCGAGCGTGGGGATCGCCGCGATCCAGCTGGCGAACTGGGCCGGCTCGGTGTCGATCGCCTGCACCCGGACCAGCGACAAGAAGCAGGCCCTGCTCGACCAGGGCGCAGCACACGTCATCGCGACCGAGGAGGAGGACCTCGTTGCGCGGGTCATGGAGATCACCGGCGGCAAGGGCGCGCGTACGGCGTTTGACCCTGTCGGCGGCCCCTACGTCGACACGCTCGCCCAGGCGCTCGCGCCGAGGGGGATTCTGTTCGTCTACGGCGGCCTGAGTGAGCAGCCGACGCCCTACCCCCACTGGCCCTGCGCGATGAAAGGCCTGTCGATGCGCGGCTGGGTGGCAAGCGAAATCTGGAACCACCCCCACCGCTTCAAGGCGGCGCAGGAGAAGATCCTCGCGGGCCTCGCGGGCGGACAGCTCAAGCCCGTAATCGCGAAGGAGTTCCACGGCCTCGACAAGATCGCGGAGGCCAACGCCTATCTCGAATCCAACCAGCAGGTCGGCAAAGTCGTGGTGACGATCTGACCTGGGGCAGAGCGACAGCGCCTGGCAATGGCCATGCCGCGCGCGTGGCGATTGCCTAGCGCGCGCTCGTCACCTAAACGACGCCCGCGTGCGCCCGTAGCTCAGCAGGATAGAGCATCGGATTCCTAATCCGGGGGTCACAGGTTCGAATCCTGTCGGGCGCGCCATTCTCCTCACGCAGAAGTCCGCCATTCCGCGATCGCCCGACAGGGGGTATGTCGGGGAGGAGACCCAGGTCGAGGTTGGGCATACACCTACATCGCCACTGCCGGTGCCGCCTGCCACACCACCGCCACCAGCGACAGCGCCGCGCCAAGCCCCCCGAGCCGGGCGATCCACGCCTCAAGCGCATCGGCCCTGCGCCCCGCTCCGATCGTCCTCCACAGGATCAGACCGTCCGCAGCAATCGCCGCCAGCGTCACGATGAGCACCAGCCAGCGTGCCCCCACCCGCCCCGGCATCGCGCTGGCAATGCCGTAGAGCACGAAGAAGTGCGCCGCCCAGACCGCGAGCCCGCCGAGCACGATTGCCCACGCACGCACCTCACCAGCCTCCGGGCACCAGCCGCGTGATCAGCGCGGTGACGGCGCCCTGGGCCGCGGCGTAGAGCAGGAACAGCGAGACCACGTCGAGGGTAACGCTGCGCGGGCGCACGATCAGGTTCCGGCTGGTCCGCGCGGCGAGGTAGAGCACCATCAGCAACGCGACCGCAGCGAGCAGCCCTTGCTGAGCGAGGAACGCCATGACCAGCGCACCTTGCGCGCTGAGTTCGGGATCGAACCCGGTGCCCCGCCAGCCCGTGAAGTCGACCGCCCAGGCGAGCGCGATCGTCGCGCCGGCGAGCAGCACCTGTGTCGCGGGGCTCCAGTGCGTACTGCCCTCTCGCCGCAGCAGGTAGCGGCCGAGCCAGACCAGCCCGGCGGCGCCCGCGTACAGTCCGACGACCGGCAGCGCCCACCCTTTGCCACCGTAGTCGCTCCAGTACTCCGGGTGCACGCCGCGCACGAACAGGAAGGCGAACACGGTCATCAGGAAGACCATCGCCGCCACCACCAGAAGCATGACCATGGCCCACCAGCCGTGCGTCCCCGAACCGGTGGCGTACGTCCTCAGGCGGATGCCGCCGCCGACGTCGACTTCGGGCTCGGCGACGGTCCGGTCGGTATCCCACAGCCAGCGCATGATCGAAGGGACCGCGAGCACCCCGCTGATCACCGCCGGCGTGTAGGCCTGGACCGTCAGCAGCAGGAAGAACCCGGCGGTAAACAGTGCGCCGAGCAGCGGCCAGGCCGAGGGTCCGGGCATGATCTGCAGGTATTGCGGCTCGGCCCTGATCGGGCTGGTGATGATCGTCTCGCGCAAGCCGGTCGCGGTGCCCGGCAGGAGATAGCGGCCCTCGTCGACGTCGCGGGCGAGATCGGGCTGGTCCCACAGCGGCTCGCGGCTGCGCACGACCGGGATGCTGCGGGTCGAGTAGAGCCCGGTCGGCAGCCATTCGAGCGTGCCGCCGCCATAGACGTTGCCTGCCGTGCCCTCGACCGCGAAGCGGAAGTTGCGCGCGAGGTCGAACACGAACAGCGCCACACCCGCGCCGATCATGAAGGCCCCGGCCGTGGAAACGAGGTTGGTCGGCTCGAGCCCCATGCCGGGCAGGTAGGTATAGACCCGCCGCGGCATGCCCATCATTCCGGTCAGGTGCATCGGCAGGAAGGTCACCTGCATCCCGGCGAACATCAGCCAGAACACCCACTTGCCGAGCCGCTCGGACAGCGCCCGCCGGCTCATCATCGGCGTCCAGTAATAGAGCCCGGCGAATACCGGGAACACCGCGCCGCCGATCAGCACGTAGTGCAGGTGCGCGACGATGAAGTGGGTGTCGTGCACCTGCCAGTCGAACGGCACCATCGCCACCATGACCCCGGTCAGTCCGCCGATCACGAACGTGACCAGTCCGCCGATCACGAACAACGTCGGGGTGTTGCAGCGCGGCTTGCCGACCGCGAGCGTCGCGATCCAGGCGAACACCTGCACCCCCGCCGGCAGGCTCACCGCCATGCTCGCCGCGGCGAAGAAGCCGATCGACAGCGTCGGCATCCCGGTGGTGAACATGTGATGCGCCCAGACGCCGAAGCTGATGAACGCGGTTGCCAGCAGCGCGAGCACCACCAGCTGGTATCCGACCAGGGGCGTGCGCGCGAGCGCCGAGACCATCATCGAGGTCAGTCCGGCCGCGGGCAGGAAGATGATGTAGACCTCCGGATGCCCGAAGAACCAGAACAGGTGCTGCCACAGCATCGGGTCGCCGCCGCGGGTGGCGTCGAAGAACGGCCAATTGAGCGCCCGTTCGAGCTCGAGCAGCAGCGTCGCCAGGATCACCGCCGGGAAGGCGATCAGGATCATCCCGGCGAACACCAGCATCGCCCAGGCGAACAGCGGCATGCGCGCGAGCGTCATTCCGGGCGCCCGGGTCTTGAGCACGCCGACGAGGATCTCGATCGCCCCGGCGATCGCCGAGATCTCGATGAAGCCGATCCCGAGCAGCCAGAAGTCTGCGTTGATCCCGGGCGAATAGGTCGTCCCGGTCAGCGGTGGGTACATGAACCAGCCGCCGTTCGGCGGCGAGGCCGAAGAACAGCGACAGGAAGAAGCAGGTCCCGCCGACGAAATAGGCCCAGAACGCGTAGGCCGAGAGACGCGGGAACGGCAGGTCGCGCGCGGCCAGCATCTGCGGCAGCAGCAGCACGCCGAGTGCTTCCATCATCGGCACCGCGAACAGGAACATCATCAGCGTGCCGTGCATCGTGAAGAACTGGTTGTAGGTCTCCTGCGGCAGCACGCCCTGCAGCGGCAGCGCCAGCTGCACGCGCATGACCAGCGCCAGCACGCCCGCGAGCAGGAAGAACAGGAACGCCGCGCCGACGTAGAACGTGCCGATGTAGTTGTTGTTGACCGCCGTCAGCAGGCCCCATCCCTTCGGCGCGCGCCAGGCTTCCTCGAGCCTCGTCAGCTCGTCGTCGGGTCGCGCCTCCTTGGTCGGAAACCGCTCGAGGAGCGCGGGATCGAACCCCGTCTCCGACTTCACCGCTGCTGCTCCAGGTAGGCGGTGATCGCCCGCAGCTCTGCGGCCGAAAGCATGGTGTAGGGCGGCATCCGGTTGTTCGGCTTGATCGCCTGGCTGTTGCCGATCCAGCCCATCAGCGTGCCGCGATTGTTCGGCAGGATGCCCGCGCCGAGCGTCTTGCGGCTGCCTATATGCGTCAGGTCCGGTCCGGCGAGGCCGTTGGCATCGGTCCCGGCGATGCGGTGGCAGGCGGCACACCCGGCCGAAGCGAACAGCTCGGCGCCGCGCGGGTCGCCGGCCGGCGGCGGACCGGCCTCGCGCGCCCGGCGAGCCGCCATCAGCCGCTCGAACGCCTCGCGCTCGTGCGCGATCACCACGAAGCCCATCAGCGCGTGCGGCCCGCCGCAATATTCGGCGCATTGCCCGCCGAATTGGCCCGGCTCGTCGGCCTGGATGCGCATCAGGTTGCGGCACCCGGGAATCATGTCGAGCTTGCCGGAGAGCCGCGGGACCCAGAAGCTGTGGACCACATCGGCCGATTCCAGTTCGAGCACGACCGGCTCGCCGACCGGGATGTGCAGCTCGTTGGCATCGTGGATCACCGGCTGCCCGTCGCCGTCGAGATAGGCCACGCGCCACCACCACATCTCGCCGGTGATCCTCACCCGCATCTCGTCGCCGCGGATGCGCTCTGACAGGCTCGCGGTCAGCGTGAGGCCGTAGACCAGCAGCGCGGTCAGCACGACCAGCGGGAACACGATCCCGCCGAGCCAGACGATCCTGGTTCCGCCGACCCGTTGCCGCGCGCGCTCGCCGCCGAACAGCGCCAGCCACAACGCCGCGAGCACCACCAGCAGCACCGCGGCGGCCATGGCCAGCAGCACCCACGAGAGCACCGTCACCGGCCAGGCGTAAGGGCCGGCGGGATCGAGGATCGGCGGGGGCCAGCCTTCGAGCACCTCAGTCTCCCCCGGCCAGCAGGAACGCGGCGACGTCCATCGCCTCGGTCTCGCTCAGCGGCATCGCCGGCATCACGGTTTCCGGGACCAGCGAGGGCGCATCGCGGACGAACGCGGCGAGCACGTCGGGCCGGGCCGGCAGCCGCCCCGCAATCAGCCCGCGCCGGTCGACCCCGGCGAGCTGCGGCGCGGTGCGGCCGCGCGGCCAGTCGATGCCCTGGATCGTGTGGCACGCCGCGCAGCCGACCCGCTCGATCGCCCGCTTGCCCCGCTCGACGCTTGCGGCAGACGCCGAGGTCCCGCTCGCCGGCGGCGGCTGGCAGGCGGCCGCCGCGAGCGCTAGCGGGACGATGAGATCGAGGCGTGGCAAGCATTCTCCCCCGTCTTGTCGCCGGGGGCGACACCAGCGGAACCGACCGCCCCGTGTGCCGGTTCCCTCCGGCAGATGGCGCGAACCCTCATCCTCGGAAACGCCTTCGGCCTGCTGGCCGTCGCGGGCTGCGCGCCGGGTTCGATGGAATCGGCCGACCGCTTCGCCGCGACCGGCGAACTCATCGCGCTGAGCGGGGCCGATGCCGGCGCGGAGAATGCTTGCATGGCCTGCCACGGCCTCGCCGGTGAAGGCGACGGCGCGCTCGCGCCGCGGCTCGCCGGGCTCGACGCCGGCTATCTCGAACGCCAGTTGATCGCCTACGCCGAAGGCCGGCGGCGTCACCCGCAGATGGGCTACATCTCCGGCAAGCTCGACGCCGGCGAACGGCGCGCGGTCGCCGCCTACTCGCTGCGCGCCCGGTGCCGGCCGCTTCTTCGCCCGCGCCCGCCTCCGGAAGCGCCGCCGCGCTCTATCACCGCGGCGACCCCGCGCGCGGTCTCGCTCCGTGCGCCGAGTGCCACGGCGAGACCGGCGAGGGCCTCGGTCCGGCCAACCCGCCGCTCGCCGGGCAGCCGCCGCGCTACCTCGCCGCGCAGCTCGCCCAGTGGCGGCAGTCGGCGCGCCGGACGGATCCCGGCGAGGTCATGCTGCGCATCAGCCAATTGCTGGATCCGGCGGAAAGCGCGGCTGTCGCGGCCTATGCCGGTGCGCTCCCTGCGGGTCCTCCGCGTCCGGAACTTCGGGCAGCATCCCCCGCAGCACGTCGTGGCGATCCCAGAACTGGTGCTTCAGTGCCGCCCCTGCATGTCCCGGAATCAGCACGAGCAGCAGAATGACCAGCCAGTGGTGCACCCGCTCGGCCGCCCACGCCAGCGCAAATCGGGTCTCCGTCGCCAGCGCGTCGAGCGGCACCTGCGGCCACGGGATCACGCCGGCGAGCTTCAGCGGCCCCGGAGGCGCGAGCGCCGACCACATCACCCAGCCGCTCACCGGCACCGCAACGAAGCACAGGTAGAACAGCGCGTGCGTCACGTGCGCGAGCGTGGTCTGCCAGCCGAGCCGGTCGGCGTCGTTGACCGGTCCGGGAATGACGATGCGCCACCACGCGCGAAAGAAGGTCAGCACCAGGATCGGCAGCCCGACCGCCGCGTGCACCTCGTAGGCGCGTAGCTTGTCGCCGCCCGGCATCAGCACGTCGGTATAGAGCCCCCAGCCGAGCTGGAAGATCACCAGCGCGGCCATGCTCCAGTGGAACGCAATCCCGACCGGCGAGTAGCGTCCCTCCTCGGCGTGCCGGGCGGACCACGCGCGCAGGCCCTCGAGCATCAGGCGACGGCCCGCGTCTCGTCGCGCAGCCAGCGCCCGGCGACGAGCAGCGCCGCGGCGAGATAGACCGCCGCGGCGGGCGCCCACATGATCAGCCCGCCGAGCTGCTGGTCCTCGAGCGGCGTCAGGCCCCACGCCGCCGTCGTCAGCAGGTGCGGCGCATAGAGCGGCTCGCCCGCGAAGGTGATCAGCGCCCCGAGCAGCCCCATCTGCACCATCGTCGCCAGCAGCGCTGCCACCACCGTCGCGACCGAGGCCCGGCGTAGCGCGACCCAGAATCCGGTCGCCGTCGCCAGCAGCGAACCCTGCATCGCCCAGTAAACCGCGTCGTTCGACAGCGCGGCCGCGTAGAGCGGCGGGTAGTGCCAGGCCCACAGCACCGCCGCCTGCAGCCCGGCCCACCCCGCCACGCGCCCGCCGTCTCCGCGCCGCGCCCCAGGCAACGCCAGCGCCAGCAGCGGCGCGGCCGCCGCGACCAGCAGCGCGTGATGGGCGGTCCGCGCGGCGAACAGCGCCGAAGTCAGCGCACACAACGGCGAGACGAACAGCACCGCCAGCAGCGCGATTCCAGCGCCGAACGCGAGGGTCCGTTGCCGGTCCCCGTGCCACCCGGCCAGCCGCCACGCCGCCACCGCGCCGAGCAGCGCCGCCAGCAGCCATGGATCGAAATTCCACCGCGCGAGCCATTCGGCCGGCCCCGGGGCCGCGCCGCAGTAGGGAACCCACAGCTCGCCCCGGCCCCCCGCCATGGTCAGGCGCCCGGAGCCGCCGCGGTGGCCGCCGGCCGCACCCGCGGCGCGACTCGCCAGACCGTGTTCGAGAGGTCGTCGGCGATCAGCAGCGCCCCGCCAACCGGGTCGACCGCCACGCCCACCGGCCGCCCGCGCGCATTGCCGTCCCCGTCGAGGAACCCGGTCACGAACTCGACCGGCTTGCCGCGCGGCCGCCCGTCCGCGAACGGGATCCACACGACCTTGTAGCCGGCGAGCGCATTGCGGTTCCAGCTGCCGTGCATGCCGACGAACGCGCCGTTGCTGTAGCGTCCGATACCCTGCGCGCCGACGAAGGCGAGGCCGAGCGGCGCGACGTGCGAGCCGAGCGCATAGTCGGGCGTCACTGCGGTGCGGACGAGCTCGGGCTTCTGTGGGCGCGTCCGCGGGTCAATGTTCTGGCCCCAGTAACTGTACGGCCAGCCGTAGAAGGCGCCATCGCGAACCGCGGTCAGGTAGTCCGGCACCAGTTCCGCGCCGAGTTCGTCGCGCTCGTTGACCACGGCCCACAGCACATTGCTCTCGGGATAGAAGGCCAGCGCGGTCGGGTTCCGGATCCCGGTCGCGTACGAACGGTGCGCCCCGGTCTGGGGGTCGACTTCCCACACCACCGCGCGGTCGAGCTCCGAGGCCATACCGCGCTCGCCCGCGTTCGAGTTCGAACCGATTCCGACATAGAGCATGGCGCCGTCGGGACTGGCCGCGAGCGCCTTCGTCCAGTGATGGTTGAGCTCGGACGGGAGCTTGGTCACCTCGCGCCCCGGCGCGGTGATCTGGGTCTGGCCCGCGACGTAGGGAAACTCGAGCAGCGCGTCCTGATTGGCCACGTAGAGCGCATCGCCGACCAGCGCGAGCCCGTAGGGCGCATCGAGGCCATCGATGAATACGCTGCGCAGTTCGGCGACACCGTCGCGGTCGGCGTCGCGCAGAAGGGTGATCCGGTTACCGCCCTCGACCTTGGTCTTCCCCCGCGCCTTGATCAGGCCGGCGATCACGTCCTTGGGCCGGACCTTCGGCGCATTGCCGCCTGTTCCCTCGGCGACGAGAACGTCGCCGTTGGGCAGGACGAGGATCTGCCGCGGAATCTTGAGGTCGCTCGCAAGCGCGGTGATCGTGAAGCCGTCGGGCACGCTTGGCCGGTCGCCGTTCCAGGCGACCGGCGTGGCGATGTTCATCGGGGGCAGCAGGCTCTGGCTGATTGCCGGCAGTTGCGGCTCGGGGCCTGTCTGGTCGAGGTCACGGTTGCCGTCTCCGCACCCGGCGAGCACGGCGGCCAGCATCGCGGCGGCGAAAACGTTGCGCGCGGTCATCGGCCGATCTCCCGGCCACCGACTCCGGAATAGGCGATCCAGCCGGCAGCGAGCGCGAGCACGGTGCTGACGATCGAAAGCAGCAGCCCGGTCGTGCCGACCGCGCTCCACCCGTCTCGGCTATGGTGGAACGCGTTGATCAGCCCGGCGGCCCACATCACCGCGAGGGGCGCGACGTAGAGGGCAAGCCGCCCGCGCCACCTGCGCGACCGCTGGCCGACGAGCAGCACGAGGCCCCAGGCCAGCGCGATGCCGCCGAAAAGCAGCGCGGCGGCGATCATCCAGGCCGAGAAGTTGCTCCACTGGATGACGGCAGTGTTGAGGTAGGTGATGTCGGACGCGAGCGCACCGGCGAACAGCGCGATGGGGAACGCGAGGATCAACGCGTGCAGCGGGTGCAGTAGCGAGCGATTGAGCAGCAGCTGGTCGGGCACCGCGATCGGTCCTCCGTTCCGTGCGAATGGGGTCCCTCATGCTAACCCCAGGAGAGGCGTTTCTTTCCCGACCAGGCCATTCTGCGCTCGTCGATGCCCGCCTGGCTGCATCAGGAGGCACGCGGCTACCCCCGCAAGTCTGGTGCTGCCATCGCTAAAAGGCCCGCAGCAGCTGTTCCGCATTCGGGTTACTCTCGGTAGCGGGGCGCACACGATTGGGCCATGCAAGGCGAGATCAGGCGGATGCGCCGGCCAAGGGCTCCGCGAAGGGCTGACGGCTGTCATCCGCCGTCACGTCGGGCAGCGCATCGCGGGCAAGATCGGCGACCGGGAGGGTTTGCATCGATGCCGCCGCCGATTGGCACTGCCTCCCCTGATCGATCAGAAGACGATGCTGATACCCGCTCGCAGGCCGTGATTGGTGGTGCTCGAGCCGTGCTGGCCGTTGTAGCTCAGGCTGATGGAAGCGCCAGGTTCCGCCTGTACCGCCATTCCCAGGTCGATCACGAAGGCGTCGTCCTCGAGCGGAACACCGAGGATCCCGAAGCTGTCGCCTCCGCCAAATGCTCGCGCGGAGAGCCGGCCGAGATCGCCGAAAGCGTGGCGCCATGCGACCATGCCTTGAAGCCCTGCAGTGACCTGGCCGAGCTCCAGTCCACCCTGCGCGCGCAAGCCCACGGTGGAGAAGGTCTGCTTGGCATCCCGGCCGTCGACGGCCAGCGCGGCCGCGCCACCAGTCTCGGTGCGGGCTTCGCCATCGAGGCGAACGTAGGCAATGCCGGCGAAGGGCTCGAAGTTCGTGCCACCGTGCTCGACCCGGTACGCGAGTTCTCCGAAGATTTGCGCGGTCGCAGCGTCGTGTGAAGACGCGAGACTGTCGTCGAACCCGGTGAACGCCACTGAGCGGGATGTCTCGACGGCATGCCAGGCATAGGCGCCTCCCGCGCGCAGCGCCACGCGGCCCCACCGACCTCCGCCATAGACACCGAGATGCCAGGTGTTGGCCGAGCCCGACGAGTAGCGCGCCGCCAGATCGAAGCTCGTGTGGCTGTAACCGGTGAAGACCCCGAAGCGCATAGTCTCTCCGGCCGCAACATCGCCGCCGGCGAAAAAGCCGCCGATTGAACGCTCGAAGCGGGCCGTGTTGCCGTCACCCTGCCAGTCGCCCCAGGCGCCGAAGGCGCGGCCCCAGGCACCGCGACGCTCATCTTCGGCATCCGCCAGTCGGTCGAGCACGGCCTCGCGCGGGAAACGGCTGTCCTCGGTCAACGCCGTTCCGATCGAAGCGTGGACCTCGCCCGACAGCAGATCCAGCGCTAGAGGTGCTTCGGCGTGGGAGAGGTTGATCACGGCGGAGAAAAGCTCGCCGCTCCCCAGCGACAGTACGCCCCCGCAGGTAGAATTCTGATTGAAGGTAAGACCGCCAGGGCAACTGGCTTGTCCGGGTCCCCCGTCACCCGCCAGCAGCGAGGTCAGATAGACGTTCGCCGCATCGTAGCCGAGCTCGAAGTCGAGGAAGGCGAAGTCGTCGGTGACCTCGTCGAAAGTGCCGACCACGCCCCCGGTCCCTGCCGTCAGGATCGTGTACGTAAGCCCGGGCGTGTAGGTCGACCCGGTGTCGGTCCGGTTGGCGGGCACGACATGGACGGTGCCGCCGGCGATCTCTGCACTTCCGCTGTCGATCAGGTCGCTGTGAACGCCGGGCGTGCTACCGCCGTCGCTCAGCTCGACTTCGTAGGTCGAGCCAGTCTGAAAGCTGACGGTGTCCAGTCGCAGCGTGCCTATGCTGTTGCCGGGTGCCAGGGTTCCGCCCGCGAGGACATCGGCTCTGTGACCGATGCCGCTGCCCATCAGTCGCGCTCCCTGGTGCACGCGGATCGTTCCTCCAAGGGTGCCGTCGAGCGCAAGCGTGCCGGCCAGGATGTCGGTCACGGGCTCGGCCTCGCGCTCGAATCCCCCGATCGAGCCACCGGTGAAGGTGAGCGTGCCCGAGCCTTCCTTCACGATGCGTCCGCTGCCTCCAAGGTTTCCGCCGAAGGTACCATCGGTCTGCTGGTCGAAGACCAGTTCGCCATCCGAATCGACCGTGGCGTCGCCTCGCAGGCTCGCGGCGTCCCCCTGAAGCACGCCCTCGAGGACCTCGATATTGCCCTCGTAACTGTTCGTACCGGTCAGGATCAGCGTTCCCAGGTCGGTCTTCCGGATCCCGCCTGCGCCGGTCAGCTCGGCGGCCACAGTAGCGACAAACTCCGCACCCGCGCCCGTTCCGTCGCCCACGCGGAACACTATGGCGCCGTCTCCGAGCGTGACCGCATCGCCGCTTACCGTGTAACCATCGACGGCGAACTGCACCCCGGTGTTCACCGTCACCATTCCCTCGGTATTGTCCACCGTCACGAGCCCCGCTGCGTCGGATGGCGCCGCGACAGCAAGCGTGGTGACCACCGGAGCGGGCGAGAAGTCCTTGGGCCCGGTGAATATCAGCAGCGCATCGGGATCATAGGGGCCGTTCGCGCTGCCGTCCGCCACGGTCCAGTTCGTCCCGTTTGCATTCCAGAGCCCGTCGCCGCCTTCGATGGCGTCGTTACCCACGGTTCCCGCGCCATCCCAGATGAAATAGGAATCGGGCGTGGGTGTACCGACCAGCAGGTTGACCTGGTTGGCAACCGAAGTCTGCACGGTGAGATCGCTGGCGTCATAGCCTGCGGGCGTGATGCCGATGTCCAGTTGATTGTCGGTCAGCGTGCCGCCATAATCGAACAGCCGGTAAAGACCCGCTCCGAAAGCACCCGCGTCGATCACGTTCAGCGTGCCGTCCAGCGTCAGGTTGCCGGTGACGACGATCAGATCGCTGTCGATGCCGGGCATGCCGTCAGGGGCGCCGAGTTCGAACGCGACCATCGTATCCGCGCCCAGCGAAAGGTCTCCGTCGATCGTCAGCGTCCCGGGGCTGTTGCCCGCCTCCAGGATGGCATCGGCGAGGCTCACCGTACCGCCGATCGTGCCTGTGCCGCCCAGCCTTCCGCCGCCGGAGACGGTCATGAGGTGCGATCGGCGGCCGAATACGCCATCCACGGTCAGGCTTCCCCCCGTGACGAGGGTTTCGCCTTCGAAGAAGTTGGAACTCTCGGAGACACCGGAAAAGGTGGTCGTACCGGCGCGGTGCTCGATGAGGCCCACGCCGGAGATCGCGGAATCGATGTCGATGCCCGCCCCGGTGTAGTTGAAGACCAGCCTGCCTTCGCCCGAGCCGAAGGCGATGCGACCCGTGTCGAACAGAACCTCGCTCGGGGCTTCGCCGTCTCCGCCACCGATGAACAGAGACCCGATGGAATTGCCATCGCGCGCGATCGTGAGGGTGCCGCCGACACGGAGCGCGCCGCCTTCGGAAACGGTCAGGGTCCCCGCTCCCTCTCTCCCGACCGCGAGCCCGCCTGTCGTCGTCCAGGCGGATCCGGCACCCGACACCGTGACGACCGCGACGCCGTCCTCGGTCCGGCCCTGGCCGACAATCCCATACTCGCTGACTACCTGCCCCCCATCGGAAACGTTCAACTGGCCCCGCTGGCGCACATCGATGCTTCCCGCTGCATTCCAGACGGACCCGGCACCGGTGACGGTTGCATTCGCGAGGCCGAGGGTGTTGGCGTAAAAGCCACCGATCGCGCCGGTGCCGGTCTCCAGACGACCTCCGTCCGCGACCACGAGATCACCCTCGGATGTGTCGGAGCGAGCAATGTAGAGGGTACCATCGAAGCTCAGCAGCGAACCGCTGCCCCTGACTTCCAGGCGCCCTGTGCCAGCGCTATCGCCTACGGAGATGGACTTTATGTTATTCGACTCGGCCATGCGCACGATGCCACCGTCGACGATGAGCAGCTCGCCTGTGCCGCCCTGGGTGCCGAGCGTGATAACGTCTCGCAACGTCCAGCTTGCGCCGCCCGAGACGACGACGCTGCCAGTCGCGCCCGGATAGCCGATGTGTCCGCGGTTACTCGTCACCGTGGCGCCGTCGGCAATCGTCACGTCGCCATTGCCGCCTGACGCCGAGCCGACAAACAGATCCTGACCCGTGATCACAAGCGCGGAACCCGCGCCGGTGATGAGCATCGTGCCGGTGCCGCGCAGCCCCACGTAGGTCCAGCCGTTGGTGGTGACGACAGCGCCATCGGAAATGGTCATGAGACCTTCTCCGCCGCTGTTGGTCGCGCCCGCCGCGACGCCGCCGACCGTGAGGTTGCGCGTATCCCATCGCGAACCGGCACCGGTCACCGTGACGGTGCCGAGCGCACCTTCGTAGTAACCCAGATATCCGTAGAACGACTCCGCATGGGCGCCATCGGCGATGGTCATTTCGCCGCTACCGCGATACCCGACCACGATCCCCGGCTGCGCTCCGATCCCGCCTGTGCCGGGCAGGACGAAGCTGGAGCCCTCGCCCGTCACGGTGATGACCCCCGTCGAACCGTGGTTGCGACCGATGTAGGTGGTTCCGGTGTTGATCGTCGGCCGAACTTCTCCACCATTGCGCACGATCAGTTCGCAGGAGGCGTCCACGCCGACGTTGATGCCGTTGGTCGGTTGCCAGAGGTTGGGCAGTGTGCCCCCGCCTGCACCGTCGACCACCTGGGTCCCGCTATCGCATGTCTCCGCATGAGCCGGTGAAACGGCCGTGACGGCCGAGATGGCGGCGGTCGCGAGCAGGGTTGCCTTCAGGCGCGGGGCCGTGCGGAGCTGGACGTTCAAGAGAACCGCCGCGGCGCGGCCGGTCGCGAGAGACATACGGTTTCCCCCTGATATCGCTGTTTGACGCGCAACAGCGCGCCTCGGCCCACATTTATGCGATGGGCCGCCAAACACTTGGACGGAGCGGAAGCGAAAGCCGGACTGAGCGGAACACCGCCGCCCGAGCGATCAGTTGCGCACGCGTTCCTCGCTCAGGCGGCGGACGTCGGACGGGGTCATCCCGTAGCGCCGCCGGAACGTGCGGTTGAAATAGGACAGGTCGCCGAACCCGGCGTCGTAAGCGATCGCGGAAATGGACTGGTTCGCAAAGCGTCGGGCGGAGAGGCGCCAGTGCGCGAGCTCGAGGCGCTTCTCGAGGACGTAGGCCGAGAACGAGCTGCCTTCGCTTGCAAAAAGCGCGTGGACGTACCGCGGCGATATTCCGTGGCGTCGTGCGACTTCCCCGATGCTCAGTTCGGGTGAGGTGAGGTTGCGTCCAATGTCCGCCTTGATCGCGGCCAGCCGGGCCGCTCGCACGCCGCCTCCTTTGACGATTTCGGCTACATCTCGCGCAGGTCCCAAGGCGGCAACGACGAGATCGATCAGGTGTGCCGAGCAGAGAGCAGCCAGGTGAGCCGGCAACTCGCGAACCTCGCGGGTCAGCATTCGAGAATAGCCGGTCAGGAGTTTCAGCTCCGGCGTCTGTGGCAGCTTGCCCTGACTGGCGCGGTCAAGATCGCCGACCAGCGGAGCCAGGACCGGACGTGGAATCGCTATATCGAGGAAGCCGGGGTTGTCGTGGAGCCGGTGGTGGCTCGGCCGGTCATTGAAACCCAGATAGGCCTCGCCGGGTCCGAGATCGAGTTCGCCATCATCGGTTGTTCGGAGTACGCGCCCACCGGTTATCACGCTCAGGACGAGATCATCCTTTCCGTCCCGGCTCTGCGCGCGGCTACGGCGGGATTCGCCCGGAGAGCACTGCGCATCGAGCACGACGGCATCGGGCAATGTCCGCACCGCAAGTTCATATTGAAGCGGAACGTCGTCATCGAGCTCAATGTCGACCCGCTCGACGGCTGCATAGGTATCCATGAACGCGGCAATGCGCTCTCGAACCGGCAGGTCCGCGGACGACAAGCGCCTGAACTCCATGCTGTTCCTCTCGAGGCGACGAGTAGCAGCTTGTTTATGCGGCTGTTTGCCTATGAAGCAACCGCGGACCGCGGACGATGCTCCCCCGATGTGCGTCGATCGCCCACGAACACGAGCATGACGGCGCCGGCCGCGATCAGCGGGATCGCTATCGACAGCCCGATCCGCTGACTGCCCGACCAGGCCGTCAGCGCGCCGACCAGCAGGGGCGCGACGAACCCCGTTGCCTGGCCGACGGAGGCATAGAGTCCGAAGAATTCCGCCAGGCTGTCCTCAGGTGCAAGGTGCGCCATCAGCGTGCGGCTGGTAGCGATGACCGCGCCGGCAAGCGCACCGAAGATGGCGGCGCACGACAGGAATACTCTCTCCGGGAGGGTGGCGAACACTGAACTGGTCCCGGCGGCTTGCGGCTCCCAGAAGAACAGCATTCGACCGGCGTCGAACGACAGCATGAGGCAGAGCGTAACGGCCGCGAGCGACAAGGCACCGATCAGGGTTCGGCGCGAGCCGAGGCGCCTGTCCACCGCACCGCCCAGCAGCGCACCCAACGCGGCAAACAGGCTAGTCAGCACCCCGTAGAGCGTCAGCTCCACCAGACCCCAGGCAAACAATCCCGCTGCCAGGACGCCTCCGAACAAGAACGCGGCGTTCATGCCGCTGTAGAAGGTCAGCCGTGCCGTGAGATAAAGCGCAATGTCTTCCTCTTTTCGCGCATGCGCAATTGTGCGCATCAGCTTCCGGGCGCCCTGTTTCACTGCAACTGGAAGCCGGCAGCCGTTTGCGCGCAGGTCCGGCACGAAAAGCAGCAGCGGCAGCAGGAAGGCGAGGAGCCACAGCGCTGCGATGGGGCCGACAATCCTTTCGGTTTCGAACGTCGCCGGATCGAGCCCGAGAAGCGGTGTGGCCGGGGCCAGGGGCAAGTCCGTCGTCCCGGGCAGTGCGAAGGCGACGAGCACGAGAAGCAGTGCGACCACGCCGGCCGTTTGGCCAAACGCTATGCCCATGCCGGAAATCGCTCCGATGCGATCGTCCGCCGCTATATCGGGAAGCATCGCGTTGGCGAAAACGTACAGGCTCTCGATACCGACGGCTGCGAACACGAGCGCGATCACTATCGGCGCCATCGCCGAGCCGGGAGTGGCGGTCCAGAGCATCGCGCAGCCCGCTGCGGCCATGAGCGCGCTAGCCAGAATCCATGGCTTCCTCGGCCCGGCTGCGTCTGACATCGCGCCCAGAAGGGGAGCGCAGATCGCTACTGCGAGGCCCGCGGCTGCGTGAACATAGCCCCATGAGGCCTGCCCCGCCGCGGGATCGCCCACTACATGAACCGCGAAATACGGCGCGAACAGAAACGTGACGATAAGGGTGAAATAGGGTTGGCAGGCCCATTCATGCATTGCCCACGCGACCTGCACGAGCCGGGACTTCCGCGCTGCGGTTCCGTATTTGTCAGCCGCCCCATTCCCGACCTGCATCCCCCGTGCACCCCCATATGCGGTCACCCACGAATCCGCCAAACGGCAGACGTCTTTCGCCCCCTATCGTTCGCTCCTTCGGTGCCCTGGTCCAGCGGCGCGTCGGATCGAAGAGCGAATCGATCTGTCCCTGAAGCCCGCATGTCGCGCGGCTCCGGGCGCGTGTGCCGAGGGCCATCAAAGACAGTCATGCCCCACAGAGGTCAACTGTGGCGTTGGTCACCTCTCTGCGTCACGATTGACAAAACTAGGGCTGTCGACGTCCTTGTAGACCTGATTCAGGTGTCTGGCGAAAGCCCCATTAGCCGGCCAAGCGGTCGCTTTCGGGTTCAACGAGACGGATCCCCTACGGCGGCAATTGGCGCAAACCGCCGTCAACAGCTCAGTGAAGCCCGAAATTTCCCAATGACATGAGTGGTCGTCATATTCATGCCGGCGCGCCATCCATCTCCACGTACCTCACTGACGGACGTGCGCGGTGCGTTGAGTGCGGGCTAGTTGAGCTCTTCCGGAGGCGCCACGGGGAACGGCAGCGGGGCGACCGGGATGCCCTCGTCGAACAGCGCCTTGGCCTCTTCGAGCGAGGCGTTGCCGTGAATCGTCTCGGGATCGCGCTCGCCATAGTACATCGCGCGCGTCTGCTCGGCGAAAGCGTCGCCGACCCATTTCGAGTTCTTCAGCGCGCGCGCCTGGGCTTCAGCGAGCCTGGCCAGAGCTTCGGCCACTTCCGGCGGCATCGGGCCGTTCGCCATGGGCTGCTTCACATCCGCAACCGCCGGCAGCGCAGGCTGGCTGTTGCCCTTGCGCGGGACGGCGGGCGCCATCGGCGCCTTGCCGACCGCGGTCGATCCGCAGGCGGGACAGGAAACGAGACCGCGCTCCTGCTGCGCGGCATAGTCTTCCGACGAGCCGAACCAGCCCTCAAACCGATGTCCGGCGTCACAACAGAGGTCAAATACGATCATTTCAGGTCGATTTAGGGATCGGGCGGCGGTTGGCAAGACTCGGCAGCTGGCGGCGAATGTCGGCGATCCGCGCGGCATCGATTTCGGCAAAGCCGAGGCCGGGCGCCTTGCCGCCGAGGTCGAGCACGACTTCGCCCCAGGGATCGACCACCAGCGAATGGCCGTAGGTCGCACGCCCGTCCTCGTGCACGCCGACCTGCGCGGGCGCGACGACGTAAGCGCTCGCCTCGACCGCGCGAGCGCGCAGCAGCACGTGCCAGTGGGCCCTTCCGGTCGGCACGGTGAACGCGGCCGGGATCGAGATCGTGTCGCAGGATTGCTGGCCAAGCTCTTCGAACAAGGCGGGAAATCGGAGATCGTAACAGATAGCGAGACCGAGCTTTCCGGCCGGCGTATCGGATACCGTTACCACCCGCTCGCCGGGCGCATAGGCGGCAGATTCGCGCCAGCTTTCGCCAGTCGCCAGCTCGACGTCGAACATGTGCATCTTGTCGTAGGCGACCGGAGCCTCGCCGTTCGGCGGAAACACCAGCATGCGGTTCGCGAGACGCCCGTCACCGCGCGCGACAGGAAGGCCGACCGAGAGCCACAGACTGTGCCCGGCGGCAGCCGATTGCAGGCGCTCGATCGTGCCGCGGTACGCCTCGTTCCCGAGATGCGCCGCGGCGCGCGCCCGATCGCGGTCGAGCAGCAGCGACATTTCGGGGGTGAACAGCATCTCCGCCCCGCCCTCGCGCGCCTCGCCGATCGCCTCGAGGATCACGGCGATATTCCGCTCGGGCTGGATTCCCGAGGTCATCTGCAGGACGGCGATGCGGCTCATGCGAGACCCAGCAGCGCGTCGAGCTTCCCTTCGCGATCGAGCCGGGCGAGATCGTCGGAACCGCCGATCGCCTGGCCGTCGATGAAGATCTGCGGCACGGTCATTGCATCGGGCTTGCGCTCGAGCATCTCGGCCCGTTTCGGACCGCCCAGCGTAATGTCGTACTCCTCGAACTCGACGCCCTTGCTCTCGAACAGCCGCTTGGCCCGATAGCAGTAGCCGCAGAACATTTTCGTGTAGATTTCGACCTTTGGCTGACTCACGCGGACTCCTGCCGAACGCGTTTCGGACCTCTTGAAAGGGCCGAGGCGAAAAATATCTAGCACCTGTCGCAGCGCGCCGCGAGGGCGTTGCGTCATGCGGGCGCCGCAAGGCGGGCCTGCACCAACCGTTCAAATTGCTCAATGGAGGATTTGTTACGATGACCCGCTTCGACTTTACCCCCTATCGCCGCTCGACCGTCGGCTTCGATCGGCTGTTCGACCTGCTCGAGAACCAGATCCGCAACAGCGGCAGCGGCGACAACTACCCCCCGTTCAACATCGAACGCCGCGGCGAAGACGCCTACCGCGTCACTCTCGCCGTCGCGGGCTTCAAGCCCGAGGATCTCGAGATCACGGCGCACCAGAACCTGCTCGTGATCCAGGGCCGCAAGCGCGAAGAGCAGTCCGATGCCGAGATGGTCTATGTCGGCATCGCCAACCGGGCGTTCGAGCGCCGCTTCGAGCTCGCCGACTTCGTCCATGTCGCGGGGGCCGACCTGGCTGACGGCTTGCTGACGATCGACCTCGTGCGGGAGGTTCCGGAGGCGATGAAGCCGAAGAAGATCGCCATCGGCCGCCCGTCGCAGCCGGCGCTCGAAGTCGTCTCCGACGAGCGCAAGGAGGCCGACGCCGCCTAACGCGGCGGCACGGACCCAAACGGTTCGGGGGCGGAGCCCTTGCGGGTTCCGCCCCCTCGACGCAGGCGCGCCGACCTGCCCCCCAAAGTGACCGTCCGGGTCGCAAAAGACGGCCAGATCGAAGTGGCAAGACCGAACCGGACGCCGGCGGTACATTGTGCCCCTGCGCACCGCACCGCGTGCAGCCGGTCAAGAACTCCCCTTCAAGTCGATCGCCTGCCCTGCACCGCTGCGGCCTCGGCGACGTAGTCGGGCCGGCCTGCGACCAACTTGATCGGCTACGACTTGCCGGGCCGCCAACGCAAGTGGATTCTGAGGACGAAGTCCAAATTGCGGCCGTTCGCGGAACCGCCAAACGGCCCCGGCTCTACACCAGGCGCGATTGGCGCACCGCGGCGGCGATGAAGCCGGCGAACAGCGGGTGCGGCTCGAACGGGCGGCTCTTGAGCTCCGGGTGGAACTGGACGCCGACGAACCACGGGTGATCGGGCCGTTCGACAATCTCCGGCAGGAGGCCGTCGGGCGACATGCCCGAGAACACGAGCCCGCCCTTCTCGAGCGGCTCGCGATAGGCCGAGTTGACTTCGTAGCGGTGCCTGTGGCGCTCGGAGATCACCGTCGCGCCGCCGTAAATCGTTGAAACGTGACTGTTCCCCGAAAGCACGGCGTCGTAGGCGCCGAGCCGCATCGTGCCTCCGAGGTCACCCTCAGCCGAACGCTTCTGCAGCCCTTCCTTGCTCATCCACTCGGTGATGATGCCGACCACCGGCTCCGGCGTCTCGCCGAACTCGGTCGACGAGGCGTTCTTGATCCCCGCCGTGTTCCGCGCGCCCTCGATGCAGGCCATCTGCATGCCGAGGCAGATGCCGAGGAACGGTACCTTGCGTTCGCGGGCGAAACGAACGCTGGCAATCTTGCCCTCCGAGCCGCGCTCGCCGAACCCGCCCGGAACGAGGATCGCGTGCATCGGTTCGAGCTGGGCAGCGATCTCCGAATCGTCCTGCTCGAAGATCTCGGCGTCAATCCAGCGGATGTTGACCCGCACCCGATTCGCCATGCCGCCGTGGACCAGGGCCTCGTTGAGCGACTTGTAGGCGTCGGGCAGGCCGACGTACTTTCCGACCACCGCGATCGTCACCTCGCCCTCGGGGTTTTCGTAGCGGTCGACGATGTCTTCCCACTTGGCGAGATCGGGCGGAGGCGCTTCGAGCTCGAAATGCCGCAGGACCTGATCGTCGAGCCCCTCGGCGTGGTACTGCAGCGGGACGGCGTAGATGCTGGTCGCGTCGAGCGCCTGGATGACCGCCTCGGGCCGGACGTTGCAGAACAGTGCGATCTTGCGCCGCTCGCCCTCGGGCAGCGGATGCTCGCAGCGGCACAGCAACACGTCGGGCTGCACGCCGAGGCTTGTCAGCTCGCGGACCGAGTGCTGCGTCGGCTTTGTCTTCAGCTCGCCTGCGGCGGAGATGTACGGGACCAGCGTGACGTGGATCACGCAGGTCATGTCGCGGCCGAGGTCGTTGCGCAGCTGACGGATCGCCTCGATGAACGGCAGGCTCTCGATGTCGCCCACGGTGCCGCCGATCTCGCACAGCACGAAGTCGAGGTCGTCAGTCTCGGCGAGCGCGAACTCCTTGATCGCGTCGGTCACGTGCGGGATCACCTGCACGGTCGCGCCGAGGTAGTCGCCGCGCCGCTCGCGGGTGATGATCTGCTGGTAGATGCGCCCCGAGGTGACGTTGTCGCTCTGCCGCGCGGAGACGCCGGTGAAGCGCTCGTAGTGGCCGAGGTCGAGGTCCGTCTCGGCCCCGTCGTCTGTCACGTAGACCTCGCCGTGCTGGTAGGGGCTCATCGTCCCCGGATCGACGTTGAGGTAAGGGTCGAACTTGCGAATGCGGACCTTGAACCCGCGCGCCTGCAACAGCGCCGCGAGGCTTGCCGCCATCAAACCCTTGCCGAGCGAGGAAACCACGCCGCCGGTGATAAAGATATACCGCGCCATGGGAGTCGGGCCTTAAGCTGCCTTGCGCATGCGGCGCAAGGGTCGCGCCGGCGAATTTCACAACGATGCGATGAAAGCCCGCGACGGCGGGCGGAGTTTATTGGGCGACGTCCGCCAGCGGATCGTCGGCTGGCGCCGTCCCGGTCTCGGCAGCCGGCGGCACGTCGACCACCGGCGCATTGAGGCCCTCGCCTTGCGGCCCGACCGGCGCCAGCGGATCGCTTGCCGGGGCGACGGCCCGGTCGAGCGTCTCGTCGATCTCGCTACCGGTGGTCGCATCGACCGCCAGCGCGGCGAGCAGGATCGCCAGCACGACGAAAATCACCGCCAGCCACTTGGTCGTGCGGGTGAGGAAGTCGGCCGCGCCGCGCGCGCTCATCAGCCCGCCCGGGCTGCCCCCGCCGCCGATGCCAAGCCCGCCGCCCTCAGAGCGCTGCATCAGCACGATGCCAACAAGCGCCGCGGCGACGAGCCCCTGGACCACGGTGACGAAGATGAAAAGCGACATGCGAACTCTCTAGGATGGCGTGTTGCGGCATGTAGGCGCGAGCGCGCCGCAGGGCAAGCTGCCCTCAAGCCTCGCTCAACTCGGCGGCGGCGACGATAATGCCGAGGAAACTCTCGGCGGTCAGGCTGGCCCCGCCGACCAGGGCCCCGCCCACTTCGTCGGCAGCGAGGAGCTCGCCGGCGTTCTCGGGTTTGACCGAGCCGCCGTAGAGGATCCGTACCTGCTTGCCGGCATCGCCGTAAATCTCGATCAGCCGCTGGCGGATCGAGCGATGCATGGCGCCAACGTCCTCGACCGTGGGAGTGCGGCCGGTGCCGATCGCCCAAACGGGTTCGTAGGCCACGCTGACCTTCTCGGCCGCATGCTCGCCGCGCGGAAGCGAGCCCTCGAGCTGCGCGGCGACCACGGCCTCGGCCTGGCCCGCGTCGCGCTGGGCTTCGGTTTCACCGACGCAGACGATGACCGACAAGCCCACCGCCAGCGCGGCCTCGGCCTTGGCGCGGACGTCGGCGTCAGTTTCACCATGATCGGCGCGACGTTCCGAATGGCCGACGATAACGAAGCCGGCCCCGGCGTCCTTGAGCATGGCTGCCGAGATGTCGCCGGTGTGCGCGCCGCCATCGGCCGCGTGGCAGTCCTGCGCACCGACGCCGATCAACCCCGCTTCCTTACGGATCGCGTGAATCAACGTGTACGGCGGCGCTAGCGCGACCTCGGCCTTGATCAGGCGCTCGGCAGCGCGATCGATCGCGCGCGCCTCTGAGAGCATGGCGCGGGTGCCGTGCATCTTCCAGTTGCCGACGATGTACGGGCGCTGGGCCATGAGACCGGTCCTGGTTCCTTGATTTCTCGTGATGTTCGGACCCCTCGGGGCCCGGAGTGCGAAGCCCGCTAGTCTCCCGCGCAAGCGATGTCAAAACCGCAGTTGCAGGGTGCGAGGCGGTCAGCCGTGGGCTGTTGCGGCAACGCCGCATGCGGGATAAAGCCGCGCCTTCATGCACCGGCGTCCGTCCGGCGCGTCCACGCCTGCCTGCCGAGAATTGCCGCTCCATGCTCCAACTGTTCCGCAGTTTCTTCAAGTCCAAGTTCGGGATCGTGGTGACGCTCGCGTTCCTCGGGCTGATCGCGTTCGCCTTCGCCAGCATGGACGTGGCCAATACCGGCACCTTCGGCGGGATCTCCGGGGGTGACCGAATCGCGGTTGTCGGCGACGAGCGGATCGACGCGGCCGAGCTCTCGATGACCGCGAGCAACGCACTAGAGCAGGTCCGGCAGACCAACCCGACGATGACGATGCAGGCCTTCGTCGCGCAGGGCGGGTTCGAGGACGTGCTCGAGCAACTGCTCCAGCGAACGGCCCTTGCCGAGTTCGCGCGCGAGCATGGCATGCGTGCCGGAAAGCGGCTCGTCGACAGCGAATTGCGACAGGCGCCGGGGTTCCGAGGCATCGACGGCACGTTCGACCAGAACGCGTTTCGTGCCGCGCTGGCCCAGCGCGGACTGAGCGAAGCGGCGGTGCGCAAGGATCTGGAGAGCGGGCTCCTCGCACGTCAGCTGCTCACTCCGGTGTCGTTCTCGCCGATGATGCCGGAAAGTTCGGGTCGACGTTATGCTTCGCTTCTGCGCGAACGGCGCGAGGGAGCACTGGCGCTGTTGCCGAGCTCAGCCTTCGCTCCGACAGGCGAGCCGACCGAGGCCCAGTTGCAGGCGTTCTACCGCGAGGCCAGCAGCCGGTTCATCCGGCCCGAGCGACGGGTGATCCGTTACGTGACCTTCGGGCCCGAGGCGATCGGCGACCTGCCGGCGCCTACAGATGCGCAGATCCGCGCCCGCTATGAGCGCGACCGCGCCGAATACGCCGCGACCGAGCGGCGCCGCTTCACCCAACTGGTGGTTCCCACACAGGCGGCGGCACAGGCAATCGTCGCCGAGGTCAACGCCGGCAAGTCGCTCGACGCCGCCGCACGCGAGAAGGGGCTCGCGACCACCGAGATCGGCCCCCTCACCCAGGCCGAGCTGACAAACAGCGCGTCGGCAGCGGTGGCGCAGGCTGCTTTTGCGGCGCAGTCAGGCGCGCTGGCGACGCCGGCACGCGGCGGGCTCGGCTGGTACGTGCTGCGCGTCGGGGAGATCGACCGGCGTCCGGCGCGGACGCTGGAGCAGGTTCGCGGCGATATCGCCGAGGAGCTTGCCGCGGAGCAGCGCCGCGCCGCGCTCGACGACCTCACGGCCGAGCTCGAGGATCGTTTCGACGGAGGCGAAAGCCTGAACGATATCGCGCGCGAGCTCGGGCTCGAGGTGTCCCGCACCCCGCCGACGCTCGCCGACGGCCGCGTCTATGGGCGGCAGGGAGAGATGGTGCCGGACGTCCTCCGCCCGGTTCTGTCGGTCGCCTTCGAAATGCCGGAGGAAGAACCGCAGATCGCGCCGCTCGCCGCGGGCGAGAGGTATATCGCCTTTGACGTGGCCGAGATCACCCAGTCGGCAACGGCCCCCCTCGCCGAGATTCGCGACGACGTGATCGCGCTGTGGCGGCGTGACCAGGGAGCGAAGGCGGCCAAGGCCGCGGCGGACCGGATCGAGGCCCGCGTTGCGCGCGGCTCGACTCTGGCCGCCGCCGTCGCGGCTGAAAAGCGGACGCTCCCTGCGCCGGAGCCGATCAACCTGACCCGCGAGCAGCTTGCTCGCGAGGGCCGCGTGCCGCCGTCGCTGGCACTGCTGTTCAGCATGGCCCAGGGCACCGTGAAGAAGCTCGAAGCGGCCGACGATGCCGGCTGGTACGTCGTCCAGCTGTCCAAGATCGAGGCCGGGCAGCTCGAGTCGAATGACCCGCTGGTGCTCGCGACGCTGCAGCAGCTCGGACGGGTCACGGGCGAAGAGTACGTGCGCCAGTTCGTCAACGCGGCGCAGCGGGAGGTCGGGGTTGAGCGCAACCAGGCGGCGATCGATGCCGTCAAACGGCAGCTCACCGGCGGCCAGGCAGACTAGGTCCGCACCTTGTTCGGTTCGCTTCCCGAAAATGCCGCGGCCGCCCGCGAGCAGCTCGCCGCGGGCAAGCCGGCGCTGGTCTGGCGCAAGCTCGTCGCCGACACCGAGACGCCGGTCGGGGCGGCGCTCAAGCTTATCGAGCCGGGCCGCGGCGACTTCCTGCTCGAATCGGTCGAAGGCGGGGCGGTGCGGGGACGATACAGCCTTCTCGGGCTCGATCCCGACCTCGTGTTCCGAGCCACGGGCCACGCCTGCGAGGTCAACCGCGACTGGCGTCACGACCGTGAGGCGTTCGAGCGGCTCCCGGGCGACGCGCTCGCCGAACTGCGCGCGCTCGCGAATTCGTGCCGCATCGACGTGCCCAAGGCGCTGCCACCGGCGCTCGCCTGCCTGGTCGGCTACTTCGGCTACGAGACCATCGGCCTCGTCGAGAAGCTGCCGCGCGCGCCGCAAAGCGAGCTCGCGCTGCCCGACATGCTGTTCTCGCGGCCGACGCTGATCCTCGTGTTCGACGGCCTGACCGACGAATTGTTCTGCATCGCCCCGCTATGGGCCGACGGCAGCGATCCCGAGCGGGCGGTGACGCTTGCCGGCGAGCGGATCGACGAAGCCCTGCGCCGGCTCGACAGCCCCCCGCCTCCACCGCATCGGGATGTCGCGCTGCCCGAGATGGCGCTGACGCCGGTCATGGCCGCGGCCGATTACCAGGCGATGGTGCTCAGGGCCAAGGAGTACATCACCGCGGGCGACATCTTCCAGGTGGTGCTGGCGCAACGCTTCACCTGCCCCTTCACCCTGCCGCCGTTCGCGCTCTACCGCGCGCTCAGGCGGGTGAACCCGTCGCCGTTCCTCTACTTCCTCGACCTCCCCGGCTTCGCCGTGGTCGGCTCGAGCCCGGAAATCCTCGTGCGCGTGCGCGACGGCGAAGCGACAATCCGCCCGATCGCCGGCACTCGCCCGCGCGGCAAGACCGACGAGGAGGATCGCGAGGCCGAGCGCAGCCTGCTCGCCGATCCCAAGGAATGCGCCGAGCACCTGATGCTGCTCGACCTCGGGCGCAACGACGTCGGCCGCGTCGCCGCCGCCGACAGCGTCGAGGTCACCGCGAGCTTCACGATCGAGCGCTACAGCCACGTGATGCACATCGTCAGCAACGTGGTCGGCCGCCTCGCACCGGGCAAGGACGCGCTCGACGCGTTGTTCGCCGGGTTCCCCGCCGGCACCGTCTCCGGCGCGCCGAAGGTTCGCGCCTGCCAGATCATCGCCGAGCTGGAGCCCGAGACGCGCGGGCCTTATGCCGGCGGCGTGGGCTATTTCGCCCCCGACGGCTCGGTCGACAGCTGCATCGTGCTGAGGACCGCGGTGGTGAAAGACGGGGTGATGCACGTCCAGGCCGGAGCAGGCATCGTCGCCGACAGCGACCCGGCCTACGAGCAGCGCGAGTGCGAGGCCAAGGCCGCTGCGCTGCTGGCCGCAGCACGCGAGGCCGCCCGCATTGCCGCGGAGCCCGGATTCGGGCAGTAGGCCGCGCCATGATCCTCGTCATCGACAACTACGACAGCTTCACCTTCAACCTGGTCCATTACCTGATGGAACTGGGTGCTGAGGTCGATGTCGTACGCAATGACGCAATCTCGGCGGGGCAGGCGCTGTCGAGCGGCGCGAAGGGCTTCCTGATCTCGCCGGGGCCCTGCACGCCCAACGAGGCGGGGGTCAGCCTCGACCTCGTCGCCGCCTGCGCCGATGCCGGCAAGCCCCTGCTCGGGGTCTGCCTGGGGCACCAGGCGATCGGCCAGCATTTCGGCGGCTGCGTGACGCGCGGCGGGCTGATGCATGGCAAGACCTCGCCGGTGGATCACGACGGCACCGGGCTGTTCGCCGGCCTCCCCTCGCCGTTCACAGCGACGCGCTATCATTCGCTGATCGTCGAGGACATTCCCGAGTGCCTGGTGGTCAACGCGACGAGCGAAACGCCCGGGCTCGACGGCACCGCCGTGATGGGCTTTCGCCACCGCGAGCTGCCGATCCACGGCGTGCAGTTCCACCCCGAGAGCATAGCCACCGAGCACGGGCATGACCTGCTGGCGAATTTCCTTCGGATCTGCGGGATCGAAGCGAAGGCGCTGGCGTGAGCGTTCTGCCGCCCGTCGACCGGCCGCTGGAGGAAGACGAAGCCGAGGCGGCTTTCGGCGCAATGCTCGACGGCGTTCCCTCGGACGAGGAGATCGCCGCATTCCTCGTCGCCCTGTCCGACCGGGGCGAGACGGCCGCAGAGATTGCCGGGGCCGCCCGGGCAATGCGCGCCCGGCTGATTCCCGTCTCGGCGCCCGCCAACGCGATCGACGTCTGCGGTACCGGTGGCGACGGGCACCACACGCTCAACGTCTCGACCGCCGTCGCGCTGGTCGTCGCCGCCTGCGGCGTGCCCGTGGCCAAGCACGGCAACCGCGCCGCGAGCTCGAAGGCCGGCGCCGCCGACACGCTCGAGGCGCTCGGGCTCGACCTCGACCGCGCGATGGAAACCGCCGAGCAGACACTCGCCGACCTCGGCATCGGCTTCCTGTTCGCCGGCAAGCACCACCCGGCGATGGGCCGGATCATGCCGATCCGGCGTGCGATCGGACGGCGGACGATCTTCAACCTGATGGGGCCGCTGGCCAACCCGGCGGGCGTCCGCCGCCAGCTCGTCGGCATCGCCCGCCCGGCCTACGTGCCGATCTACGCCGAGGCGCTGGCGCGGCTCGGTACCAAACGGTCTTTCGTGGTCGCCGGCGACGAGGGCCTCGACGAGCTCAGCCTTGCGGGCGGCAACGAGGTCGCCGTGATCGACGATGGGCAGGTGCTGATGCAGCGGGTCCATGCCGAGGACGCCAACCTGTCGACGGCGACAATCGAATCGATTCGCGGGGGGGACCCGCAGCACAACGCCGCGGAACTGCGCAAGCTGCTGGCGGGCGAACCCGGGCCCTACCGCGACGCGGTGCTGTTCAACGCCGCGGGGGCACTGCTGGTTGCGGGCGAGGTCGAGACCTGGACCGAAGGTGCAGAAGAGGCAGCCGAGGCGATCGACAAGGGGCTCGCCAAGGCCTTGCTGGATTGCTGGATAGCCAGCACGCGCTGATTTCTCCCGCGAAGACGCGACATATCGACACGGGCCTCCGCCCCCGGCATAGGCGCGACGCGATGAACAAGCTCGCCGAAATCTGCGCCACCAAGCGCGAGGAAGTAACCGCGCGCCAGGCGTTCGCCACACTCGAAGACCTCGACCGCAAGGCCGCCGAGGCGTCGCCGCCGCGCGGGTTCCGCCGGGCGCTCGAGGCCAAGGCCGCGGCGGGCTTCGGCCTTATCGCCGAAATCAAGAAAGCTTCGCCCTCCAAAGGCTTGATCCGGGCCGACTTTCGCCCGGCCGAACACGCGATCGCCTACCAGCTGGGTGGCGCGGCGTGCCTCTCGGTGCTGACCGACGCGCCCTATTTCCAGGGGCACGAAGACTACCTGATGGACGCGCGCGCGGCCTGCGACCTGCCGGTGCTGCGCAAGGACTTCATGGTCGATCCCTGGCAAGTCGCCGAATCCCGTGCGATCGGGGCAGATGCGATCCTGATCATCGTCGCAGCGCTCGGCGACGCCGAGATGGCCGAGATCGAGGCGGCGGCGATCGAGCGAGGGATGGACGTGCTCGTCGAAGTGCACGACGAGGCGGAGATGGAACGTGCCGCGCGGCTGAACTCGCGCCTGATCGGGGTCAACAACCGCGACCTGCGCACCTTCCGCACCGATCTCGCCACGACCGAGCGCCTCGCGACGCTGGCACCCGAAGGCGCGCTGCTGGTGAGCGAGAGCGGGATCAACAGCCACGTCGACTGCGAGCGGCTGGCGGCCGTGGGCGTGCGCTGTTTCCTCGTCGGCGAGAGCCTGATGAGACAGCCCGACGTCGCCCGAGCGACCCGAGACCTGCTCGGCCTGCCGGCCTGACCCCGGTTGCCGGCAGCGATGGCCCCACCGGCCCCGTTCGCGTATGCTCCGTGCGCGTCGGCGGGAGAAGAGACCGATGGGCACCGCGTTCCACGTCGTGATGAAGACAGTCAGCACCCTCCTCGGGGTGCTGCTGGTCTGCATGGGAGGGATCTGGATACTCCAGGGCCTCAACGTCGCCTTTCTCGACAGCTTCATGGCCGACGATCCGCAATGGGCGGCCTACGGCGCGGTCCTCGTCCTGCTGGGCGTAGGACAGATCGTATGGAGCCTGACGCGTCGGCGATGACCTCCGCAGCCGACCCGTTGAGGAGATGCGACCGCCGATGAGCGAGGATAGCCCGCGCGCCGGAGATGCGCTGTTCGTCAGGCGGCTCTTGCTGGCACTGCTCGTGCTCGCGGTAGCCGGGGTGCTCTGGTACCTGCGGTTCGTGGTCGTGCTGGCGTTCGGTGCGATCCTGTTTGCAGTGATCCTGCGCGCTGCGGCGAAACCGCTGCGCGAGCGCTTCCACCTCCCGGACGAGCTGGCGCTCGTTCTGGCGACGACGCTGATCCTCGGCGCCTTTGCTGCCAGCGTAGTCCTGTTCGGCGCGCAAGTGGCGACGCAGGCGCGCGAGATCGCCGCCGCGCTTCCGGCGGCGCTGGAGGAAGCGCGCAATCTCGCCGCCACCGTCGGCGTTTCGCTGTGGTTCGAGCAGCTGATCGAGGATCTCGTCACGGGCTCTACCGCAGCCGGCGACATCGGCCGCTTCCTGGTCACGCTCGGCGACGTGATCACCAACCTGCTGATCCTGATCGTCGGCGGGATATTCCTTGCCTGGCGGCCGGACATCTATCGCGTCGGGCTGATCAAGCTCGTGCCTGCGGGTGGAAGAGGAAACGCCGCGCGAGCGCTCGACGATTGCGGCAGGGCGCTGCGCCTGTGGCTCAAGGGACGGCTGCTGGCGATGGTGCTGGTCGGCGCCGCGTCGGGGCTCGGACTGTGGCTGTTCGGCATCCCCTCGTACCTCGCGCTGGCGCTCGCGGCGGCGGTACTCGAGTTCGTGCCGTTCTTCGGTCCGATCCTCGCCGCGATTCCGGCGATCCTGCTCGCGCTGCTGCAAAGTCCGCTCGACGCGGCGCTGGTCGCCGGGCTGTTCCTGCTGATACAGCAGGTCGAGGGGAACGTGCTGACGCCGATCATCCAGCAGCACGCGGTCAAGCTGCCGGAAGCGTTGCTGCTGTTCGCGCTGCTCGCTTTCGGCCTGCTGTTCGGGATCATCGGCGTGCTGCTCGCCGAACCGCTGACGGTGACGCTGTTCGTGCTGGTCAAGCTGCTCTACGTGCGCGAGGCGTTGCACACGAGCACGCCGATCCCCGGCGAGGACGACGCCTAGGAGCCCTGTTCGCGGCTCATCTGGACGAAGGCGCGCGTGTCGCGGTCGCGCCGGATGATTTCGGCCGATTCGCGGGCGATCCGCTCTTCGTCCTCGATCTGCGCACGGGTGCGGCAGACGCGCTTGGGAATGATGCTGCCGGTCTCCGTCCGGGTCTCGCAGATGCGGCGCTGCTTTTCCGGCACTTCGCCCTCGACGACGATCTCCTCGCTGTCGGCCGGGTCCTGCGGCAACACGGTCTCGTTCGAGGCAGGCGCATGGTCAGCCTGGGCGATGGCGCCGGCGGGCACGACAAAGGCTACAAGCAAGGCGACCGGAAGGATCTTCATGACGGCTCCGCGAGCAGGCGCTGTCGGCATGCTACAACACCCGGAGAGCGCCGCCTAGCGCCAAGAGCCCTGTCCCGAGACGCGTTCCTCTGGCATGGGATTCGGCGATGAGCGAACTCACTCACCTCGACGAACGCGGCCAGGCGCGGATGGTCGACGTTGGCGGCAAGCCCGAGACCGCTCGCAGCGCTACGGCCACCGGCCGCATCCGCATGTCGGCTCGGGCGCTCGAAGCGATCCGCGACGGCAGCGGGCCGAAGGGCGACGTACTCGCCGCCGCGCGGATCGCGGGGATCATGGCGGCCAAGAGGACCGGAGAACTGATCCCGCTGTGCCATCCGCTGGCGCTCGACGCCGTGACCGTCGACTTCGCGTTCGAGGACGACGCCGTGCGGGCAACCGCGCGCGCCTCGCTGACGGGGCGCACCGGAGTCGAGATGGAGGCGCTGACCGCGGTCAGCCTCGCCCTGCTGACGATCTATGACATGGGCAAGGCGATCGAGAAGGGTATGGTGATCGAAGAGATCCGCCTGCTCGAGAAGACCGGCGGCAAGAGCGGCGACTGGCGGGCGGAATGAATCCGCCACTGACGCTGGAAGAGGCGCAGGCGCGGCTGCTTGATCTCGCGCGTCCGCTGGGCTGCGAAGCCCTTCCAGCAGAGGCGGCTCTCGGCCGCTACCTCGCGGCGCCGGTCGTCGCCCGACGCACGCAGCCCGCGGCGGACCTTTCGGCGATGGACGGCTATGCCGTAGCCGGTGCGGGGCCGTGGCGGGTGATCGGGGAAAGCGCCGCCGGGCGTCCCTTCGCCGGGCGGATCGCGGCCGGCAAAGCCGTGCGGATCAGCACCGGGGCGCTGGTACCCGAAGGTGGCGAGGCGATCCTGCTGCAGGAGGAGGCGCAACGTGACGGCGAGGCGCTGGCTGTCGCCCCGGGGGGCGAGGCCTCGGCCCGGCACATTCGCCGGCGCGGGTTCGATTTCTCCACGGGCGACGTCGTGCTCGAAGCCGGGACGCGTCTCGGGCCTGCACAGCTCGCGCTGGCGATCGCCGCCGGTCTCGGCACTGGCCTCGAGGTCGGCCGGCTCGCGCGCATCGCAGTCCTCGACAGCGGCGACGAGCTGGCAACGAGTTCCGAGCCTTGGGACGACCACCGGCTTCCGGCCAGCAACGGCGCGATGATCGCTGCCCTCGTCCGGCCGCTGGTTGTCTCGGCCAAGCGGATCGGCCCCGTGGCGGACCGTCTCGACGCGCTTGCGGAGGCGCTCGCGGCTGCAGAGGACGCCGACGTCGTGGTCACTACCGGCGGTGCCTCGGTCGGCGATCACGACCTCGTCCGCCCGGCGCTCGAGGCCTGGGGTGCCACCATCGAGTTCTGGCGGGTGGCAATGCGGCCCGGCAAGCCGCTGCTGCTCGCGCGCCGCGGAGGGCAGTGGATTGTCGGGCTGCCGGGCAACCCGGTGTCGAGCTACGTCACCGCGTTGCTGTTCGTGCTTCCGCTGCTGCGCCGACTAGCCGGCGCCAGCGAGTGCCTGCCGCAATCGCTGACGGCGCGCACGAGCGAGCCGTTGCCGCCCGGGAGCCAGCGAGTCGAGTTCGTCCGTGCTCAGCTTGCGGGCGCGACCGTGACCCCGATTCGTGAACGCGACTCGAGCGCGCTCAGGGCGCTCGCCCAGGCCAACGCGCTGATCGAGCGGCCGATCGGGACGGCCGCGGCTCCCGCCGGCGCGGAGGTTCGGGTCTACCCGCTCGGAGACGCCGGGATCGCTTGACTTGTAGGATTTTGTTGCTTACTTGTTCCGCGTTCGTTCCTGAATTGGAACGCTTGCGGAGAGCCTGTCCATGTTGACCGCCAAGCAGCACGAGCTTCTGCTCTTCATCCAGCGCAGGCTCGAGGAAACCGGCATTTCGCCCTCGTTCGAGGAGATGAAGGACGCGCTCGACCTCAAGAGCAAGTCGGGAGTCCATCGGCTGATCTCGGCGCTCGAGGAGCGGGGGTTCCTCCGCCGGCTGCCCAACCGCGCTCGGGCGCTCGAAGTGCTGCGTCAGCCCGAGAACGTCGTCGCGGCCGCCCGCACGGCTCCGGCCAACGATACCGTCGTGCAGATGACGGCGCGCCGCACGCACCCCGAGCCGGCCAACGACGTGATCGAGCTCCCGCTCCACGGCCGGATCGCCGCGGGCGTGCCGATCGAGGCGCTCGAAAGCGACCGCTCGCTCCCGGTTCCCGCCGCGTTGCTCGGCCCCGGCGAGCATTACGCGCTCGAAGTCTCGGGCGACTCGATGGTCGAGGCGGGGATCCTCGACGGCGACTACGCGCTGGTGAAGCGCACCGACACAGCGCGGGACGGCGAGATCGTTGTCGCGCTGGTGCGGAACGAGGAAGCGACGCTCAAGTACCTGCGGCGCGAGAACGGCATGATCCGCCTCGACCCGGCAAACGCCGCCTACGACCCGCAGATCTACCGGCCCGAGGAAGTGCAGGTCCAGGGCAAGCTTGCGGGGCTGCTGCGGCGGTATCACTAGGGCGTTGCTGGTCAGTCTGGCCCCCTGCCCCGCCACCATCCGTGCTGGCCCTGGCTTTCGGCTACGCTTGTCACGTGCGGCCCGTCGAGAACGATTGCGAGCCCGCCAGTCCGTGACAGCATCCGCGCGTCGGCCTTGAGCCAGCGGGGACGGCAGCTCGCGGGAAGCCAGCGGTCGGAGACGACGATGTCGGCCCGTTCGCAGGCGGCAACGAGCGCGCGCTCCTCGATCTGCTGGCGGTTGCGGCTCATCAGCACCTGCCAGGTTCGGCCGGCGCGGGTAAGCCCGACGACGCAGAATTCGCGGCTGCAGCGGGCCGCCGGCCACTCCGCCAGCGGCACCGGTTCACCTTCGACGCCGGCCAGTTCGAGCAGGTTGTCGCGGGTGAACGCGCTGCGGGTGTCGCGCAGGACGAGCAGGCGCTCGCCCTCCCCGGTGATCCCGACATGCCGGCCGTCGCCGGAAACCAGCAGGTCCGGCACCGGCGTCGTCATCAGCAGGCCCGTGGCGAGCGTGATGGGACCGAATCCGAGCCATCGCATCCGCCCGCGCCACAATGCCAGCCAGAGCGAACCCGCTAGGAACAGAGCGAACGTGGCTCCGCTCATCTGCGGCATGAGCTTGACGGCACCGGGCTGGCCCGCCGTCAGGTAGGCGATGTCGATCAGCAGCTCGAGCGACTTGCCCGCCAGCCACCAGGCGAGTGCGCCTCCCCCGACCAGGTCGAGGAGCAGCGCGAGCGCGATCAGAGGCATCGAGACAAAGGTCACCAGCGGGATCGCGACGACGTTGGCGAGCGCGCCGTAGAGGCCGGCGCGGTGGAAGTGGAACAGCACGATCGGCATCAATGCCAGCTCGATCACCAGCCCTGTCACCAGCAGCATCGCTGCTCGCCGGGCGAACCACGCTGGCCAGCCTTCCTCGCGCGGGGCGAGGAAAGCCCGCACGGCAGCGCTCTCGTGCAGGGCGACGATCGCGATCACCGCCGCGAAGCTCATCTGGAAGCTCGGCCCGACAAGCGCCTCGGGCCAGGCCAGTAGCACGACGATCGCGCCGACGGCCACCATTCGCATCGACAGCGGGTCGCGCCCGAGCGCCAGAGCGAGCAGCACGAGGATCGCCCCGACGCAGCTACGCACGGTCGGCACCTGCGCGCCGGTCAGCAGGGTGTAGCCGATACCGGCCAGCGCGCCGATCGCGGCCGCGACGAGCGGCAGCCTCACGCGCAGTGCCAGCCAAGGCCAGAGCGCAAGCAATTTGATTGCAAGGAGATAGGCCGCGGCAATGACTGCACTGACGTGAAGGCCGCTGATCGACAGCAAATGCGTCAGGCCCGCATCGCGCATCGCCTCTTCGTCCTCCGGCGAGATGGCACCGCGGTCACCGCTGGCGAAAGCCGCGGCGATCGCGCCCGGGGAGCCCTCGAGCTTCGAGCGGACGTGATCGGCGAGACGCCGCTGCAGGGCGGCGAGACGCGTGTCGCTGGGTACCCCGGGTTCCACCAGCTCGATTTCGTCCTGCACGCTGCCCGTGGCGGCGAGACCTTCGAACCAGGCCGTGCGCGCGAAGTCGTATCCGCCGGGCAGGATCGGCGACGACGGAGGCACGAGACGGGCATCGAGCCGAACCCTCGCACCCTCGGTAAACTCCGGCAGGTCGATTTCGAGCGGGACGTTGACCCGGACCTTGATCGCCTCCCCGCTCCGCGGATCGCGCGTGGCGAGCACGAGGCGCACACGCCCTTCGGCCGGCTGCTCGATTCGCTGCAGCACCCGGCCGTCGAACGTGCCGGCGAGCGGTCGCTCGATCGCCGGCGCGCCGACCAGCGAGGACCGCGTCCAGACCACCGCGACTCCGGCGGCGAACAGCAGGCCGAGGGCGATGAAGGCAGTCATCGTGTGCTGGCGCGATGCGTTCCCGCGCCACAGGGCGGCCGCGCCGAGCGCCGCCATCAGCCCGGCACCGCCTGCGAGGACCCATTCGACCGGAGTGGCGAGCACGAACCAGGCGGCGATCCCGCCCGCGAAACCGACCGCCAACCACGGCCCACGGTCGAACCCGGCCCGCGCCAGCCAGGCTTCGACGTAGTCGGCCACGCTGGACAAGCGCGCACTCTTTCGCCAAGGCGACTGCTGCATCGCAGCATCGTCCGGTTCTTCCCCCAGCGGAACCGTCGGCTGGCGCGTGGCCATCACGTCATTGGACAGGAAGCGTTCGAACATGGCAAGTGGAAGCGAATCCGCGACGGACACGGCCGGGCCGATCGTCACGCGTTTCGCGCCCTCCCCGACCGGCTTCCTGCACATCGGCGGCGCTCGCACGGCGCTGTTCAACTGGCTCTATGCCCGGCGCCATGGCGGCCGGTTCGTGCTGCGGATCGAGGACACCGACAAGGTCCGCTCGACCCAGGAAGCGATCGAGGCGATCCTCGACGGGATGCGCTGGCTCGGACTCGATTGGGACGGACACGAATACTACCAGTCGCAATTCTGGGCGCGCCACGCCGAAGTCGCGCACGAGCTCCTCGAACGCGGCCACGCCTACAAGTGCTGGCTGACCCAGGAAGAACTGGCCGCCCAGCGCGAGCGTGCCCGGGCCGAACGCCGCCCGTTCCGCATCGACAGTCCCTGGCGCGACGCCACGACCGAAGGCGAAGGTCCCTTCGTCGTGCGGTTGAAGGCGCCGCGCGAGGGCGAGACGGTGATCGAGGACCGCGTGCAGGGCCGCGTCGCCATGCAGAACGCCGAGATCGACGACTTCATACTGCTGCGCTCCGACGGCAGCCCGACCTACATGCTCGCGGTGGTGGTCGACGATCACGACATGGGCGTGACCCACATCATCCGTGGCGACGATCACCTCAACAACGCGTTCCGGCAGCTCGCGATCATCCGCGGGATGGGCTGGCCCGAGCCCGTCTATGCCCACGTGCCGCTGATCCACGGGCCGGACGGGGCCAAGCTGTCGAAGCGCCACGGGGCTCTCGGCGTCGACGCATACCGCGACGAACTTGGCATCCTGCCCGAAGCGCTGTTCAACTACCTGTTGCGGCTCGGCTGGGGCCACGGCGACCAGGAGGAGTTCACCGCCGAGGAGGCGATCGCTGTGTTCAACCTCGAGGGCGTCGGCAAGAGCCCGTCACGCTTCGACCTCAAGAAGCTGCTCAGCCTCAACGGGCACTACATCCGGCAGGCCGACGATGCCCGGCTCGCGCGGCTTGCTGCCGAGCGGATCGGACCGCAAGCCGACATCGGGCTGCTGACCGAGGCGATGCCGGTGTTGAAGCCGCGCGCGCGCGACCTGAACGAGCTGGCCAGCGGCGCGGCGTTCCTGTTCAAGACCCGGCCGCTCGAGCTGACCGAGCAAGCTGCCGCGCTGCTCGACTCGGAAGCGAAGGGCCTGCTCGGGCGAATCTCGGCGAGGCTGCGGGACGAGCAGGACTGGACAACCGCCGCGCTCGAAGCCAATCTCAAGGCCTACGCGGAAGAACAGGGGCTCGGGCTTGGCAAGCTCGCACAGCCGCTGCGCGCGGCTCTGACGGGGCAGACGACCTCGCCGGGAATTTTCGATGTGCTGGCCCTCCTGGGCAAGGAGGAAAGCCTGGCGCGGATAGACGCGCAGGCAGCCGGCTGACAGGGACTTCGAACAAGGAGACGCAATTTGGCGGACAAGCAGGCGAAGCTGACGGTCGGTGACAGGGAACTCTCCCTCCCCGTGCTCGAGGGCACCACCGGGCCGGACGTGATCGACATTCGCAAGCTCTACGGCGAGGCGGGCATGTTCACGTTCGACCCGGGCTACACCTCCACCGCGAGCTGCGAGAGCGCGCTGACCTATATCGACGGCGAGCAGGGCGTACTGCTGCACCGCGGCTATCCGATCGGCCAGCTCGCCGAGCACTCGAGCTTCATGGAAGTCTCTTACCTGCTGCTCAACGGCGAGCTGCCGACGAAAGCGGAACTCGACGAGTTCACCCGTACGATCACGCGCCACACGATGCTGCACGAGCAGCTCTCGACCTTCTACCGCGGCTTCCGGCGGGACGCGCACCCGATGGCGATCATGTGCGGCGTGGTCGGGGCGCTCAGTGCGTTCTATCACGACAGTACCGACATCTCGGATCCGCACCAGCGGCGCATCGCCAGCCACCGGCTGATCGCGAAGATGCCGACGATTGCGGCGATGGCCTACAAGTACAGCGTCGGTCAGCCGTTCCAGTATCCGAACAACGCGCTCAGCTATACCGGCAACTTCCTCAGCATGACGTTCGGCGTCCCGGCCGAGCCGTACGAGGTACACCCGGCCGTCGAGCGTGCCCTCGACCGCATCTTCATCCTCCACGCCGACCATGAGCAGAACGCTTCGACCTCGACCGTGCGTCTCGCCGGTTCGTCGGGCGCCAATCCGTTCGCCTGCATTGCCGCGGGCATCGCCTGCCTGTGGGGCCCGGCGCATGGCGGGGCGAACGAGGCCGCGCTCAACATGCTGCGCGAGATCGGCACGCCCGAGAAGATCCCGCATTACATCGAGCGGGCCAAGGACAAGAACGACCCCTTCCGCCTGATGGGGTTCGGCCACCGGGTCTACAAGAACTACGACCCGCGCGCGACGGTGATGCAGAAGACCGTGCGCGAGGTGTTCGAGGCGCTCAAGGTCGACGACCCCGTGTTCGAGACCGCGCTGCGCCTCGAGGAAATGGCGCTCAAGGACGAGTATTTCATCGAGAAGAAGCTGTTCCCGAACGTCGACTTCTATTCGGGCGTGATCCTCTCGGCGATCGGCTTCCCGACGACGATGTTCACAGCGCTGTTCGCCCTCGCCCGCACGGTCGGCTGGGTCGCGCAGTGGAACGAGATGATCTCCGATCCGGGGCAGAAGATCGGCCGTCCGCGCCAGCTCTACACCGGGCCGACGCAGCGCGACTACGTGCCTGTCGACCAGCGCTGACGCTCAACGCGGCTCCGCACGGCGGTCTTCGAAGCCGGGCAGCTCGAGCGTGAACCGCGCGCCCTGACCCGGGGCGCTCTCGACGCTGAGATCGCCGCCCATCGCCCGGGCCAGGCGACGCGAGATGTAGAGGCCGAGCCCGGAGCCGCCGTCTCCCGTGCGGCCGAGGCGCTCGAACTTCTCGAACAGCCGGGCCTGTTGGTCGTCGGTCAGGCCTTCTCCCTGGTCGGCGACGGTGATTCGTGCGCGTCCCTCGTCGCTCTCGACCCGGATCCAGACCTGCGAGTCCCCGGGCGAATAGCGGATCGCGTTTCCGAGCAGATTGAGCAGAATCTGCAACACGCGGCGAAACTCGCCGATCGCCGGAGCGCTCTCGCCAGGCTTCGGGGCGTCGATCGTGATGCCCCGCTCGCGCGCCCGCACCCCGAGGATGCCGGCGGCGCGGCGGGCCACGTCGGCGAGATCGATCCGGTCGGGCGCGGTGGTGAACTGCTCGTCCTCGACCACCTCGAGGTCGGCGAGATCGTCGAGCAATGCCAGCAGATGTTCGCCGGCCGTGGCGATGTCGGCGGCATAGCGGCTGTATTCCTCGGCCAGCGGGCCGGCCAGCTGCGTACGGATCGTCTCGGCGTTGGCGATGATGCGCGCGATGGGCTGTCGCAGCACGGGCGCGATCTCGCGACCGACCGCGGGTGAGAACACCGCTTGGGCTTCGGGCTCGGCAGGCTCGGAGGGGATCGCCTCTTCCGACGGCTCGTCGGGTACGAGATGGAGCTCGAAGCCGGCGCTGCCGGGTTCGGGCTGGCCGAGCGGCACGAGGTGGGCCTTCCAGTGTCGCCGCGAGCCCTCGAGCCGCAGCCGCGTGCCGTCGAGCAGGCGCCAGTGCAGCGGCTGTTCGTGGGCGTTGCCCTCGAGTTCGACGAAATCGGTCCACGGCGCTCCGGCAGATTCCCTCATCCGCCGCGCGAGCGGCTCGAGCTCGGGCGTCCCGGTGTCAACGGCAAGGACTTCTTGCCGCGGCCCGAGCCTCGCCGAAAGCTCCGCGAGGTGACGGGCGATGTCGAGGCGGCCCTCGGTCTCGGCGCCATCGCCGAGCGGGAGAGGCTCAGCCTGCCAATTGCTGACGCGGATGTCGCAACCTTCGCCCGACGGGTCGGGGGTGACCTCTGCCCACGCCGTGACCAGCTCGTGGTCGTCCTGTGCGCGGATCGCGCGGGCGAGCTTGAGCTGGTAGGCCCGCGCCTGGCGGACCAGCTCGAGCAGGGCGGGCATGGCGATCACGCCCGGCAGTTCGCCGCCGGCGCGCAGCTGCAGGCCCGCGAGCGGTTCTTCCGCCTCCACGAGCCAGTCGCGCGCGTCGCTCCGCGCGCAGGTCACGAAGGAGGCTCCCGCCGTCATTGGCTCAGGCCACCCATTCTCTGCGCGACGACTGGAGCAGGTCGGCGGCGCGTTCCGGCGCGATCAGGTCGAGCCCTTCGAGCGGCGGCCTGTCAGGATGGAGGCTCAGCGCCTGTTCCGCGATCGCGCGGTGGTCGAGGCCCACGGCGCGCAACGACAGAGCGAAGCGCGCACCCTGGCTCTCGGCGAGCGAGAGCAGCACCAGGCAGCGATCCTGCTGCAGGGCCAGGGACAGGGCCGTCGCGAAGATCGCCAGACCCGCATGGGCAAGCCGCAGCGTGGGCGCGGTGTCGGTGCCGAGAGAGAGAACCAGGCGCGCAAGGAGGCCGAGCCGCCCAGCGCTTTCGTCGTAATCAACGCGCAGCTTTCGTTCGGCGACCTCGGACGCTTTCACATCGTCGTCGCGTGCCTCGGCGCGAAGCACGAGCAGCGCCGCGTGGAGGATATGTCCCGGAAGCTCCTTGAGAGGCAGCTCCATCCGCCGTTGCTGTTGTTGAAACCGCGCCTGCGCGGCGATGACCGCCATCGCCAGCCCGGCGATGTCAGGATCGTCCGAGGCGGCGAGATCCTGAACCAGCGGCGTCAGCACCGTGTCGATGCCGGCGCGGCGCTGGACGCGATCGGCCAGCTCGGCTTCGATCGCCAGCCCGTGAGCGTGGGCCAGCAGGTCGGCGTTCTCGAACAGTGCCTGCGCAAGCGCCTCCTGGCGAGCCTCGATGTAGGCCTCGACGTCCTGCATCTCGGCGGCCGTGGCCTGGACGAACAACAGCTGTTCGGAAAGATGCCAGATCATGCCGCGCACGCGGGCGACGACTTCATCGCTGAGCAGCTCGGTGTCCGTACCGGCGAGAAAATGCCGCAGGACCGGACGCACGGCCGCGATCGCGGCGTCGCCGCGCGCGCTGGCCTCGTGCAGCGCGCGTTCGACCGATTCCGCGGTCCGCTCAGTCATCGCCGCTCTCTTTCATCGGCTTGCCATAGCCGGGTGAGGTTAAGCCGGCGTTAGCCGCGATCCGGCGCGGAAAACCGCGGCATCGAGCGCGAGGACCGCGAGCGAGGCGAGCATGATCGCCGGTTCCGCCAGTCCGAATCCCGAGGCCACGGCGAAGCAGATCGCCAGCAGCGCGCGGTCGCCGAGTAGTGAGGCCGCACCCGGCCAGGCCTGCGGCCGGCACGCGAGCAGTACGCCGAGCAGAGCAAGCGGCGGAAACAGGCGCTGCACCCCTTCGGCGTCGATCGCCAGCACCGCGCTGGTCGTCAGCGCCGCATCGACCAGCCAGGACTGGAACCGATCGGCCCGGCGCCCCTCGTTCGCCCCGAACGGGGCATCGCCGAGCAAGGCGAACCCGATAGTGAATTCGGCCAGCAACGCTCCCAACGCGGCGAGGACCAGGCCGGTGGCGATCCACCCCGACGCGCTTGCCGCCACTCCCGCAGCAAGCACCGCAGCGACTCCGGCGCGCAGCCCGAGCCGGGCACGGGAAACCTCGAGCAGCGGGATCGCGAAACGTTCGAGACCGAAGCGCGCGACGAAGCGAGTCAGCCCGAAGTCCCGCCGCCATGGAAGGTTGCGTCCGATCCATGCCTTCTGCCGGGCTGCGACGTCGCCGCCCTCTGCGATGATCGACCAGGTGCCTTCCGCGAGCACTTCCTCGGGCAACCGCTTCTCTGCCACGCGCGCCTGCAGCGCGATACGCAGCAGCGCAGCCGTGGCCTCGCTGTCGGGCGGGAGGTCGGAAAGCCGCTCGACGAGCCGGCCCGAGAGGACCAGCGCCCCGCCCCAGGCGCGCTCGAGATCGATTCGCTCGAACCCCGCGGCGACGCCGGGGCCGGCGGGGAGCACCAGGATCGCAGTGCCGCGTTCGAGCGCGTCAAGCGCCCGGCGGTCTTCGGGCAGCAGGCCGGGCGCCAGCACCAGCAGTTCGTCCCCGGCCGGCACGGCGCCCAGCAGGCCGTGGGCGTCGCCGATGCTCACGAACCGCGCGCCGCGGGCTTCGCTCGCGTGGCGAAGTGCGATCGCTTCGGGCGAAGCGCCGTTGCCGAGCGCGATGACCCGCTCGCAGCCGGCCGCGAGCGCAAAATCCAGCTGGCGCCGTGCGAGCGACTTGCCCGCAATCAGCAAAGGCGTCCGAGGGATCGAAATGAGAGCGGCACGCACGGCAAAACGGGTAAGCCTTCGCTCACCGCCTGCCAAGCGGGCGCGGGTCAGGCGCTGAGTTCGGCGCTGAACCGCTCGAGACGGCGGATCGCGGTGGGGTCGCCGGGAGCACCCAGCAGGGCCTCGTCGGCAAGGCGGATGAGTTCGGGCGCGTGGAAGCTCGCGCCAAGGCCCTTCAGGCGCATCGCGGCGACTCTCCAGTTGCCGTCGCACCGAGCCCGACGCAGCAGATCGACCTGCTGGACGAGGCTCTCGACGAAAGCCGCGCGGAGCTCGCGCAGGAGCTCCGCGTCCTCGCCCGCGGCGGCCGCAAGGGTGGCGTCGAAATGGGCGGCTTCGTGGGCCATGCCCTGGAGGTAGTGGAAGAGTCTTAAGGCGGGGTTTATCATGTATCCCGCTGTGGTATTTTGCCCGGCATGACCAGCAGGAAGAACCTCGTGGCCGTCGACTCCGACGCTGTCGTCAGCCAGGCAGAGCCCGACGAGAGCGAACTCGCCACTGAGAGCGCGGCGCAGGCAGAGGACGCCCTTACCGAGGTCGTTGTCGAGGACGAAGAACCGGAGCAGGAGCCGCCCCGACTGGGCTGGATCGCACCGACGCTGGGGGTCCTCGTCGTCGTCGGATGGAGCGGGTTCTTCGGCTGGATTCACCGCCAGGAAGCGCTCGCCGGTGCGCCGCCCGCACGCTGGGCCGAATGGATTGTCGACTGGTCGGTCCCGGTTTTGCTCGTCGTCGCGCTGTGGCTGCTGGCGATGCGCAACAGCCGCCGAGAAGCCGCGCGGTTCGGCGACGTGGCGCGTGCGCTGTCGCGGGAATCCGCGGCGCTCGAGCGGCGGCTCGCGGTGGTCAACCGCGAGCTCAGCCTCGCACGCGATTTCATTGCCGCGCAGTCGCGCGACCTCGAATCGCTCGGTCGCATCGCCGCCGAGCGCATATCGGAGCACGCCGACCGGCTTCAGGCGCTCGTGCAGGACAACGGCGCACAGGTCGAGGCAATCGGCCGCGTCAGCACGACCGCGCTCGAGAACATGGATCGTCTGCGCGACGACCTGCCGGTAATCTCCAATTCCGCGCGCGACGTCGCCAGTCAGATCGGCCACGCTGGGGGCGTCGCCAAGCAACAGCTCGACGAGCTCGTCGCGGGCTTCAACCGGCTCAACCAGTTCGGCGAGGCCAGCACCCGCCAGGTGACCGCCCTTCGCGGGAAGATCGATGAGGCGCTGTCGGCGTTCGAAGCACAGGCCGCGCAGCTCGAGCAGATCGCGAGCAACCGGTTCGCCGAGCTGGCCGAGCGCAGCGCGGACTTCCGCGCCGAGCTCGACGGACGCGAGGTCGAGGCCTTCGCCGCGATCCGTCGGCGCGCCGATGCACTTCACGAGGAGCTCGCCGCGCGAAAGGCCGAGCTGGAGAGCGCCGAGTCCGCCGCGCTCGAGACCATCCGCGAACGGATCGCTCTGCTCAACGAGGAAGGAACGCGGCTCGCGGCAACGCTGCGCGATGGCGAGCGGGATGCCGCCGAGGCATGGTCCGCGGCCGTCACCGCGCTCGAGGAGCGCATGCGTGAGACGATCCAGCGGATCACCGAGGTCGACGAGAACGCGATGGACGGCGCCCGCCGGCGCCTCGCCAGCCTGCGCGAGGAAGCCGAGCGGATCGAAGCGGCCCTGTCCGAGCGTGCGGAGGCGTTCCAGGCGCAGTTGCAGCAGCGCTCGAACGAGGAACTTGCGCGCGAAGCCGCGGCGCTCGAGGCATTGCAGCAACGCATTGCGGCATTCGACGCCCAGATTACGGAGCGGCAGCAGGAGCACCTGGCCCATGTCGCGGGGCTAGCCGAACGTGGTGAAGCGCTGTCGCAGCGCATGGCCGAGCTTGGCGCCGAGATGGACAAGCTGTCCTCACAGGGCCGACAGACGCAGGACGACCTTTCGGCGTCTGCCGGCGAACTGGCATCGCGACTGGCCGAGAGCCAGGCGCTGCTCGAGAACAGCGGCCGCCAGATCGCCACGCTGACCGACGAGAGCGTGCGCCTGCTCGAGCTGATCCGCGCCAGCGCCGAGCACAGCGGCACCGACCTGCCGCAGGCGATGAGCGAGGCGGAGCGGCGCCTTGCCGCGTTCGAGCAGCAGGCTGCTGCGCTGCGGGCGCTGGTCCACGAGGCTGCGGGCAAGGGCGAAACGCTCGCCGCCCATATCGCCGCCGCGCGCGAGGGTGGCACCGCGACGCTCGAGCAGCTCAACGTGCTCGAAAGCCGCCTTTCAGAGCTCGCGCTCGGCTCCGAAGCGCTCGCGGCACAAGCGCGCGGCGAGCTCGGCGAGGCAATCGCGACGCTGGAGGAAGCTTCGCGCAACGTGCTCACCGGCCTGCACGAACAACAGGCCGAGGCGGTGCGCGCCCTGGCAGAGCGCATCGCCGACGACAGCAGCGCAGCGATCGAGGAAGCGCTGCGCGACAACGCGGCGGAAGCGATCGCCCAGCTGGAGACCGCGGCGCGCCAGGCAGCCGACGCGGGCCGCGAGACGGCCGTGCAACTGCGCGACCAGCTTGCGGCGGTCAACGAGCTTGCCGGCAACCTCGAGCGCCGCGTCGCCTATGCACGCCAGCGGGCCGAGGAGCAGGTCGACAACGACTTCTCGCGGCGCATGGCGCTGATCACCGAGAGCCTGAACTCGAGCGCGATCGACATCTCGAAGGTCTTCGCCCACGACGTTTCCGACACCGCCTGGGCCAGCTACCTGCGCGGCGATCGCGGTATCTTCACGCGCCGGGCCGTCCGCTTGCTCGACACGCACGACGCCCGCGCGATCGCCGGAATCTACGAGGATGACCCGGACTTCCGCGAGACCGTGAACCGCTACATTCACGATTTCGAGGCGATGCTGCGCAGCGTACTGTCGACGCGCGACGGCCATGCGCTGGCCGTCACGCTGCTGAGCTCGGACATGGGCAAGCTCTACGTCGCGCTGGCGCAGGCGATCGAGCGGCTGCGGAGCTGAGCCTAGAGCGGCGGTTCCCCGAACGGGTTGAGGTCCTCGGCGGTGATCCACCCGTAGATATAGTTGGCGACGTAGAGCGCACAGAGCACGGCCGCGAGAATCGAGGCCCTGAGCGCCACGCGGCCCGGGCGAAAGTTGGCCGGAGCGCTGTCGGCCTGACCGGGAATCTTGGGAATGCCTGCTTCGTCGTGGGTCTTCACGCCGAACGGCAGTAGCACGAAAGCGCTCATGACCCAGAACAGCGCGTATATTGCGAGGATCGAAGTCCACTTCATGCGGGCAACAGCACCTTCATCTGGGGCTTCTTGCCCGACCAGCGCTGGGCGGCGCGGCGTGCGGCGAGGCGTGCCGCCTCGGTAATCGCGTCGGGATCGCGCGAGCCCTTGAGCTTGCGCAGCGCCTCGGCGACGTCGGCCTCGGCCTCGGCGACGAACTCGGCATAGTCTTCGTCGAGCGGCAGGCCGATGCCGTGGACCTGCGCCCCGCCCTGGCCGTCGAGCGCAACGATCACGAGGCCATCGCGCGCGAGCCGGCGGCGGGTGACGATCGCCTCGCCGTCGGCAGGGACGATTATGTCCCCGTCGAGCACCAGGCGCCCCGCCCTCACTTCCGCGATCTTGCCAGGCCTGCCAGGGGCGAGGCGAACGATGTCGCCGTTGGTCTGTGTGATCGCGGTCGGAATGCCCGTGGCGAGGCCCAGCCTAGCCTGCTCGTTCATGTGCCGGACCTCGCCATGGACCGGCACGAGGATCTGCGGCCGCAGCCAGCGGTAGATCGCCTCGAGGTCGGGCCGGCCTGGATGGCCGGAGACGTGGATCATGCTCTGCCGGTCGGTCACCATCGTGACCCCCTTGTGCGCCAGCAGGTTCTGGATGCGGCCGATAGCGAGCTCGTTGCCGGGAATCTGGCGGCTCGAGAACAGCACCACGTCGCCCTCGGACAGCGACAGCGGGTGATTGTCCTCGGCGATGCGCGCGAGCGCGGCGCGCGGCTCGCCCTGCCCGCCGGTCGCCAGGATCATGATCTCGCCGCGGGGGAGGCGCATCGCGGTGTCGAAATCGACCGTCTCGGGGAAATCCTGCAGATAGCCGTTCTCCTGCGCGACCTCGATAATCCTTTCGAGCGAGCGCCCTGCGACGCACAGCCGGCGGCGGGTCTGCTGCGCGACGCGGCCGAGCGTCTGCAGCCGCGCGACGTTGGAAGCGAAAGTGGTGACCAGCACGCGCTTGCCCGCATGGCCGTGAACCTCCTCGAGCAGCCCGCGATAGACCTCGCCTTCCGAGCCCGAAGACGCCGAGTTGAATACATTGGTCGAATCGCAGACCAGCGCGAGAATGCCCTCGTCGCCCAGTTCGAGTAGCTCCTCCTCGGTGGCGGGGACGCCGATCAGCGGCTCTTCGTCGAGCTTCCAGTCGCCGGTATGGAACACGCGGCCGAACGGCGTCTCGATCAGCAGCGCGTTGCCCTCGGCGATCGAGTGCGCGAGCGGAATGTAGGTCACTTCGAACGGCCCGAGCCGTATCGAGCCGTGTTCGCGGTCGATGACCCTGAGCTCGACCTCGTCGACCAGCCCTGCCTCCTCGAGCTTGCGCGTGACCAGTCCGGCGGTGAACGGCGTCGCGTAGAGCGGCACGCCGAGATCGGCGGCGAAATAGGGCACCGCGCCGATGTGATCCTCGTGCGCGTGAGTCAGGACGATGCCGAGCAGGTCGTCGGCCCGCTCCTCGATGAACTCGGGATCGGCGAACATCAGCTCGGTGCCCGGGTACTCGGCCGCGCCGAAGCTCATGCCGAGATCGACCATCAGCCACTTGCCCCGGCAGCCGTAGAGGTTGACGTTCATCCCGATCTCGCCCGAGCCGCCGAGCGCAAGGAACAGCAGCTCGTCTTCTGGCGTGAAATCCTTCCTCATCGTGTGGAGGCCTTCTCCGCGAGCAGCGCCAGCCCGCGCAGCGTCAGGTCGGGATCGACCGCGTCGAAAATCTCGGTGCGCTCGTCGAACAGCAGCGCGAGACCGCCGGTGGCGATGACCTTGGCCGGGCGCCCGATCTCGGCGCGCAGGCGCGCGATCAGCCCCTCCATCATCGCGACGTAGCCCCAGAACGCGCCGATGTGCATCTGGTCCTCCGTGTTGCGCCCGATCACCTCGTTGCTGCGCGGCGGCTCGATGGCGATCCGCGGCAGCTTGGCCGTGTGACTGACCAGCGCCTCGAGCGAAAGATTGATCCCGGGGGCAATGATTCCCCCCTTGTAGGCGCCGTTGAAGTCGACGACGTCGAAGGTCGTCGCGGTGCCGAAGTCGACGACGATCAGGTCACCCTCGTGCGCCGCATGGGCGGCGAGCGCGTTGAGCGCGCGGTCGGTTCCGAGCGTGCGCGGTTCGTCGACGTCGATCGGGAAGTCCCAGTCGGCTGCACCCTCGCCGGCAAACAGCGGCGTCAGGCCGAAATACTTCTCGGTCAGCACCTCGAAGTTGTGCCGGGCGCGCGGGACCACGGTCGAGACGATCACCTGCGAAACGGCCGAGCGATCGATCCCTTCGACCGCCATCAGCTGGAACAGCCAGACCGCGTATTCGTCGCCCGTCCGCCGCGGGTCGGTCGCGATCCGCCAGCGCGTGCGAATCTCGCGCCCTTCAAACAGGGCGAAGACGACGTTGGTGTTGCCGACATCGACGGCCAGCAGCATGGCTCAGCTTCCTTCCTCGGTAACGTCGCCCGCGTGTATCGCACGGACGGTCCCATCGGCCAGACGCAGCCGGAGCGCCCCGTCCGCCTCGAGCCCGTGGAACTCGCCGGTCACGCGAGTCCCGTCGCCGGCGTGCACGGTCAGCCTCGACCCGAGCGGATAGCTGGCCGCGAGCAGGCGCGCAAACAGTGGCTCGATGCCGAACTGCCGCCAGCGATCGAGCTCGCGGTCGAAGCTCATCGCCAGGTTGCGGGCGAAGTCATTGCGCTCGGGCGGCGGACCGACTTCGCCGAGGTGGCGCGCGGTTCTGTCGGCGAGGCGCGGCGCCTCGGCGAGATTGACACCGATCCCTATTACCGCCGCATCGCCGACGCGTTCGAGCAGGATGCCGGAGAGCTTGGCCCCACCGAGCATCAGATCGTTGGGCCACTTGACCAGCAGCGTTTGCGGGGCCGTCAGGTGGCTTACGACGACTTCGTAGGTCGCCATCGCGGCGACGAACGAGAGGCTTGCCGGAAGCGGATCGCTCGGCTGCAGGTTGACCACGGTCGATCCCATGAAGTTGCCCGGCGCACCGAGCCAGCTCCGCCCCTGCCGGCCGCGCCCCTCGGTCTGCCGGTCGGCTACCAGCCAATAGCCCTCTGCGATCGCCTCGCCCGCGGCGAGCCGGTCGATGAGGTCCCTGCTGGTGGACCCGGTCTCTGCGACGAACTCGACGCGGAGTGGCAAGTCAGACGGGGAGGAGCAGCGCCGCGGCGGCGCCGTCCGCCAGTGCACCGAGCCACCCGATCGCCAGGTAGCCGAGCGGTGACATGAACACGGTGCTGATCGCCAGCAGGGTCCAGTGCGCCCAGTCGCTATTGCCCCGAACGGTGTCGGCCGGCTCGTCAAAGAACATCACCTTGACGATCTTGATGTAGTAGTAGGCACCGATCACCGAGGCGGCGATGCCGAGCACGGCCAGCGCCATCAGGTCGGCTTCGACGGCCGCCTGGAACACGACGAACTTGCCCCAGAAGCCGAACAGCGGCGGGATCCCCGCGAGGCTGAACATCAGGATCATCAGGCACCAGGCCAGCGCCGGCCGAGTGCGCGACAGGCCGGCGAGGTCCGGGATGCCCTCGAGCGGCTCGCCGTCCTCGGTCTTGAGCATCAGCACCGCGACGAAGCTGCCGACGGTCATCGCCACGTAGATCGCGAGATAGACGAGCATCGCGCTGGCGCCTGCCGGCGTGGCCGCGGCGAGGCCGATCAGGATGAAGCCGACATTGTTGATCGACGAGTAGGCGAGCAGGCGCTTGAGGTTCTGCTGGCCGATCGCCCCGAAGGCGCCGAAGATGATCGACGCCAGCGCGGCGAAGATCACCACCTGGCGCCAGGCGTCGACATGGCCGCCAAAAGCCTCGAGCGCGACACGGGCCGTGAGGGCAACGGCGGCGACCTTCGGCGCGCTGGCGAAGAACGTCGTCACCGGTGTCGGCGCACCCTCGTAGACGTCGGGCGTCCACATGTGGAACGGCACCGCGCTGATCTTGAACGCCAGGCCGGCGAGCACGAACACCAGCCCGAACAGCGCGCCCGTCGACAGGTCGCCGTCGAGGGCGGCAGCGACCCCCTCGAAGCTCGTCGTGCCTGTGAAGCCGTAGGTCAGGCTCATGCCGAACAGCAGGATGCCGCTCGCAAGCGCGCCGAGCACGAAGTACTTGAGGCCCGCCTCGGCCGAGCGGCTGTCGCTGCGCAGGAACGCGGCAAGCACGTAGGCCGACAGCGAGTTGAGCTCGAGGCCGATGTAGAGCGTGACGAGGTCTCCTGCGGAAACCATGATGCTCATGCCGAGCGCGGCGAACAGCACCAGCACCGGGTACTCGGCGCGCATCGCACCGGCCCGGCCGAAGAATGCGGGTGCCACGACCAGCGCGGCGCCGCTCGCCGCGTAGATCAGCAGCTTGGCGAAGCCGGCGAAAGCGTCCGCGCGGAACTGGCCGTAGAAGGCGACGGTATCCGGACCTGCGGCGCCCGCGCAGACGGCGGGCGCGACGAGGAAAAAGCACGCGCCGAGCGCGACGCAGGCGAGCACGCTGATCGCGCTCGAGGCCTTGTCGCCGGCCCACGCAGCCGCGAGCAGCAGGACGAGCCCCGAGAGCGAGAGGACGATCTCGGGAACGATCAGAGCGAGGGAAGCGGAGAAATCCATCAGTGCGCCCCCTCGTGCGCTTCAGCTACTGCGCGTGCCGCTTCGCCCATCACGAGGCGCGCATCTCCCTCGGGCGCCGCTCGCGCCACACGGGCGTTGAGCGCGGCGATGTCGGCGCGCATCGGTGCGAGGAAGCTCTCGGGATAGACGCCCATCCACAGCACCGCGGCCGCGATCGGGCCGAGCATCAGCCATTCGCGCACCGACAGGTCGGGCATGGCCGCGGCGTCGGCGTTCTTCTGCACGCCGAAGGCGATCCGCCAGTAGAGGTAGAGCATGTAGGCCGCGCCGAGGATGATGCCGGTGGCGCAGACGAAGGTCACCCAACTCGACACCTGGTAGATGCCGGCAAGGCTCAGGAACTCACCGACAAACCCGCTTGTGCCGGGCAGGCCGATCGATGCCATCGTGAACAGCATGAAGAACAGGGCGTACTTGGGCATGTTGATGCTGAGCCCGCCGTAGCGGTCGATCTCGCGCGTGTGCAGGCGGTCGTAGATCACGCCGACGCAGAGGAACAGCGCGCCCGAGACCAGGCCGTGCGAGAGCATGACGATCATCGCCCCCTCGAACCCCTGCACGTTGAAGGCGAACAGGCCGACCGTGACGATCGCCATGTGCGCGACCGACGAGTAGGCGATCAACTTTTTCATGTCCTCCTGCACCAGCGCGATGAGACTGGTGACGACGACGGCGATCATCGACAGCGCGAAGATCAGCCACATCCACTGCGCGCTCGCCTCGGGGAACATCGGCAGGCTGAAGCGGATGAAGCCATAGCCGCCCATCTTCAGCAACACGCCGGCGAGGATCACCGAGCCCGCGGTCGGGGCCTGCACGTGCGCGTCGGGCAGCCAGGTGTGCAACGGCCACATCGGCATCTTCACCGCGAAGCTGGCGAAGAACGCGAGCCACAGCCAGGTCTGCGCCTGGACCGGGAAATCGTAGGCCATCAGCGTCGGGATGTCGGTCGTGCCGGCCTCGTTGACCATCCACAGCATCGCGATCAGCATCACGACCGAGCCGAGCAGCGTGTAGAGGAAGAACTTGTAGGCCGCGTATATCCGGTTCGCCCCACCCCAGATGCCGATGATCAGGTACATCGGGATCAGGCCGGCCTCGAAGAAGATGTAGAACAGGAACAGGTCCTGCGCGGCGAACACGCCGATCATCAGCACTTCCATGAACAGGAAGGTCGCCATGTACTCGCCGACGCGCTTGTCGATCGAGTGGCTGGCGAGGATGCAGATCGGCATCAGGAATACGCTGAGGACGATCAGCATCAGAGCGATGCCGTCGATCCCGAGCGCCCACGAGAACTGGCCGAAGATCGGAGCACGCTCGACGAACTGCCATTGCGCGCCGCCGATATCGTAATTCGCCCACAGCAGGATGCCGAGGGCAAGGTCGATCAGCGTCGCCACCAGCGCTATCTGCCGCGCCGGCTTCTCGCCGACGAACAGGCAGGCGATCGCGCCGATCATCGGCACGAGCAGCATCACCGAGAGGATCGGAAAGCCCTCCATCAGAAAAGCACCCAGGTCACGGCGGCGACGAGGCCGAGCAGCATCACGAGCGCGTAGGTGTTCAGGTAGCCAGACTGCACGCGCCGTGCGAACACCGACCCTTGCTGCACGACCCATGCCGCGCCATCGGGCCCGAAGCGGTCGATGATGCCGACATCACCGCGCTTCCAGAACAGCCGGCCGAGCCAGAACGCCGGGCGGACGAACAGGAAGTGGTACAGCTCGTCGAAGTACCATTTGTTGTAGAGGAACCGGTAGACCGGGCCGAGCTGCTCGGCCATGCGCCCGGGAATCGACGGGTCGCGGATGTAGGCCATCCAGGCGACCAGCAAGCCGATCAGCATGACGATCGTCGCGGTCAGCTTCACCCACAGCGGCACCTCGTGCATCGCGTGCATCAGGTGCTCGTTCCAGGCGATCGAGCTGCCCCAGAAGCCCGCGTCCTCGAGGAACGCGTGGTGGAACACGAACCCGGCGAACACAGCGCCGACCGACAGAAGCGCCAGTGGCACGAGCATCGTCCACGGGCTCTCGTGCGGGTGATAACCCGCGGTTCCGTCACCATGCGCGGCATGGTGCGCATGATCGTCGTCTGCGTCCGCCGAGTGCTCCTCGTCGGGGCTCTCGTGGTGCCCGTGGACCGCGTGCTGGATGTGCTCGCTCTCGGCCCAGCGCGGCTTGCCCCAGAAGGTCAGGAACATCAGCCGCCACGAGTAGAAGCTCGTCAGCAGCGCAGCGAACGCGCCGAGCCAGAAGGCTGTACGTCCGATCTCGCTGCCACTGGCGAACGCCGCCTCGAGGATCGCATCCTTCGAATAGAACCCGGCAAAGCCGAACACCCCGAGCACGCCGACACCGGTAATCGCCAGCGTGCCGGCCATCATCGCCCAGAAGGTCAGCGGGATCTCCTTCCGGAGCGCCCCGTAGTAGCGCATGTCCTGCTCGTGGTGCATCGCGTGGATCACGCTGCCCGCGCCGAGGAACAGCAGCGCCTTGAAGAAGGCGTGCGTGAACAGGTGGAACATCGCCGCGCCGTAGGCACCGACACCCGCCGCGAAGAACATGTAGCCGAGCTGCGAGCAGGTGGAATAGGCGATGACCCGCTTGATGTCCCACTGCGTGGTGCCGACGGTGGCGGCAAAGAAGCAGGTCGCGGCGCCGATGAAGGTGACGAAGCCCAGCGCGACCGGGGCAGCCTCGAACATCGGAGACAGGCGGCAGACCATGAACACGCCCGCGGTGACCATCGTCGCCGCGTGGATCAGCGCCGACACAGGGGTCGGGCCCTCCATCGCGTCGGGAAGCCAGGTGTGCAGCCCGAGCTGCGCCGACTTGCCCATCGCGCCGACGAACAGCAGCAGGCACAGGATTGTCATCGTATCGAGCCGCATCCCGAGGAAGATGATGTGGCTGATGCCCTGCATCGCCGGCGCCGCGGCGAGGATCTCGGGGATCGACACGGTCTGGAACACCAGGAAGGTGCCGAAGATGCCGAGCATGAAGCCGAGATCGCCGACGCGGTTGACGACAAAGGCCTTGATCGCCGCGGCGTTGGCGCTCGGCTTGCGGAACCAGAAGCCGATGAGCAGGTAGCTGGCGAGGCCGACCCCTTCCCAGCCGAAGAACATCTGCACGAGGTTGTCCGCCGTCACGAGCATCAGCATCGCGAACGTGAACAGCGAGAGGTAGGCGAAGAACCGCGGCTGGTCCGGGTCCTCTTCCATGTAGCCCCACGAATAGAGGTGCACGAGCGCCGAGACGGTGGTGATCACCACCAGCATCACGGCGGTCAGTGCGTCGACGCGCAGCGCCCAGTCGAAGGTCAGCGCACCGCTCTCGACCCAGCGGAGTACCGGCACGACGGTTGCCTCGGCGTCGCCGGCAATGAAGCCGAGGAAGATCGGCCAGCTCAGCACCGCCGACAGGAACAGCGCACCGGTCGTGACGGACTTGGCGACGGTGTTGCCGATCGCACGGTTGCCGAGGCCCGCGACGATGGCCGCGAGCAAGGGCCCGAAGACGATGATCAGGATCGAGGGCACGCCTTATCCCTTCAGATGGTCGACGCTGTCGACCGCGATCGTGCCGCGGCTGCGGAAGTAGATGACCAGGATCGCGAGCCCGATCGCCGCCTCGCCGGCAGCGACGGTCAGCACGAACATCGCGAAGATCTGTCCGGTCAGGTCGCCGAGGAAGGCACTGAACGCGACCAGGTTGATGTTCACCGCGAGCAGGATCAGCTCGATCGCCATCAGGATGACGATGACGTTCTTGCGGTTGAGGAAGATGCCGAGCACGCCGAGTACGAACAGGATCGAGCTGACGAAGACGTAGTGTTCGATGCCGATCACAGCTGCACCCCCTGCCCGACCTCGGGCTTGGTGTTGACGACGGCTTCCTCGGGCCGGCGGGCGATCTGCTTGCCGATGTTCTGCTGCCCCCGCGGGGCGCGGGCGCCGCGGTGGGTCAGCACGATCGCCCCGACCATCGCCACCAGCAGGATGATGCCGGCAGTCTCGAACAGGAACAGGTAGCGGCCATAGAGCATCGCGCCGATGCTCTCGATGTTGCTCTCGCCGAGCAGCGGCGCTGCGGCGCCGTCGGGCGTGCCGAGCTCGAGTCCGCCGGCCTTGTAGGCGCCGATGCCGAAAATGAGCTCGGCGAGCAGCACCAGCGCGATGGCGATGCCGAGCGGGAAGTTCCTGATGAAGCCAGCGCGCAGCTCGGCGAAATCGATGTCGAGCATCATCACCACGAACAGGAACAGCACCGCGACCGCGCCGACGTAGACGATCACCAGCAGCATGGCGATGAATTCGGCGCCGACGATGACCATCAGGCCGGCCGCATTGAAGAACGCGAGAATCAGCCAGAGCACCGAGTGCACCGGGTTGCGCGCAAGGATCGTCATCGCGCCCGAGGCGATAACCAGAAAGGCGAACAGGTAGAAGGCGAGGAGCTGAATCATCTGGACGCGCGCCGCCTAGCGATAGGGCGCATCGGCTTCAAGGTTCGCGGCGATGGCGCGCTCCCACTTGTCCCCGTTGGCCAGCAGTTTCGCCTTGTCGTAGAGCAGTTCCTCGCGCGTCTCCGTGGAGTAGTCGAGGTTCGGCCCTTCGACGATCGCATCGACCGGGCATGCCTCCTGGCAGAAGCCGCAGTAGATGCACTTCGTCATGTCGATGTCGTAGCGCGTGGTGCGGCGGCTGCCGTCCTCGCGCGGCTCGGCCTCGATCGTGATCGCCTGCGCCGGGCAGATCGCCTCGCACAGCTTGCAGGCGATGCAGCGCTCTTCGCCGTTCGGATAGCGACGCAGCGCGTGCTCGCCGCGGAACCGCGGGCTGAGCGGGTTCTTCTCGTACGGGTAGTTGATCGTCGCCTTGGGCTTGAAGAAGTACTTCAGCGTCAGCCAGTGCGCCTGGATGAACTCCCACAGCGTGAACGACTTGATGAGCTGGGCGACGGTCATGCCGGCACTCCGTAACGGGTAAACATCAGCCAGCCGGAGACGAGCACCACGAACACCAGACTGAGCGGCAGGAACACCTTCCAGCCGAGGCGCATGAGCTGGTCATAGCGGAACCGCGGCACGGTCGCCTTGACCCAGCTGAAGATGAAGAAGAACAGGAATATCTTGGCGAAGAACCAGATCCAGCCGGGGATCAGATAGAGCGGCTCCCAGTCGAGCGGGGGCAGCCAGCCGCCGAAGAACAGGATCGCGTTGAGCGCGCACATCAAGAGCACGTTGGCGTACTCGCCAAGCCAGAAGAGCGCGAAGCTCATCGACGAGTATTCGGTCTGGTAGCCGGCGACGAGCTCCGATTCCGCCTCGGTCAGGTCGAACGGCGCGCGCGCGGTCTCGGCCAGCGAGGAGATCAGGAACACGACCCACATCGGGAACAGCAGCAGGTTGAAGGCGAACCCGTTCACCAGCCCGAGCCCGTGCCCGCGCTGCGCCTCGATGATGCCGTTGAGGTTGAACGTGCCGGCCCACAGCACCACGCAGATCAGGATGAAGCCGATCGAGACCTCGTAAGAGATCATCTGAGCAGCGGCGCGCATCGCACTGAAGAACGGGTACTTCGAGTTTGAAGCCCAACCCGACATGACGACGCCGTAAACACCGAGCGAGCTGATCGCGAGGATGTATAGCAGCCCGACGTTGATGTCGGCGAGGACCGCGCCCGCGTTGAACGGGATCACCGCCCAGGCCATCAGGGCGACGGTGAAGGTGATGATTGGCGCGATCAGGAAGATGCCCTTGTTCGCAGCCGCCGGGATGATCGTCTCCTGCAGGAACACCTTCAGGCCGTCGGCAAAGCTCTGCAGCAGACCGAACGGGCCGACGACGTTCGGGCCGCGGCGGAGCGCCATCGCCGCCCAGATCTTGCGGTCGACGTAGATGATCATCGCCACGGCCAGCATCAGCGGCAGCGCGATCAGCAGGATCCCGGCGATGGTCGCGACGAACCACGCCCATTCGTAGGTCATGCCGAGGGATTGGAAGAACTGGGTCACAGTCCCGTTTCCCCTTCATTCGTCATCCCCGCGGACCGGGGGGGCCAGTAGGAATCGGATCGCGCAGAAGGCGCAGAGGACGCGGAGAAGAACGGAGACATCTCTGCGTTCTCTGCGATCTCCGCGCGAAAATGTTCGGTTCCCGCATTCGCGGTAATGACGAAGGCTTGCATGCTCATTCCGCCGCCTCCGCCAGGTCCTCGCCGTGAAGCAGCTCGGCCGAGCAGCGCTGCATCGTCGGCGCCGCGCGGGCGATCGGGTTGGTCAGGTAGAAATCCTTGATCGGATAGCCGATCCTGCCCTCGGCCCTGGCCTTCGCGTCGGCCTTCGGCAGCGCACCGTAATCGGCCAGCCCCTCGCGGCCGAGCGACGGCACTTCGGCGATCATCGCTGCGCGCAGCTCGTCGAAGCTGTCGAAGCCGACCGTGACGCCGAACGCATCGGCCAGCGCGCGCAGGATCGTCCAGTCCTCGCGCGCGTCGCCCGGCGCGAACACCGCCTTGTCGGCGAACTGCACGCGGCCTTCGGCGTTGACGTAGGTCCCGGCCTTTTCGGTGTAGGCGCTCGCCGGCAGGATCACGTCCGCCGCGTGCGCGCCCTTGTCGCCGTGGTGCCCGATGTAGACCTTGAGCGTGCCTTCGAACGGCCCGTAGTCCATCTCGTCCGCTCCGAGCGAGAGCAGTACCTTGGGCCTGGCCGCGACGAGATCGGCCATGCCGCCCTTCTGCGCGAAGCCGAGCATGAGCGCGCCCATCCGCGCGGCAGCGAGGTGCAGCACGTTGAAGCCGTTCCACCCGTCGCGGACCAGCTTCCACGTCTCGGCGAGAACCAGCGCCGGGCCGAGCGCCCCCGCGACGAGGCCGCCCGCGCCGACGATCACCGCCGGCCGCTCGGCCTTCTCCATCGCTTCGCTCACGTGCGCCGGCAGCTTGCCGAGCACCGCCGCGTCGTCGCCGAGGAACTCGGCCGGATAAGTGGGCTCCCAGTGCGGCCCGAGGATGAACATCTTCGCGCCGCGCTTGGCGGCCTTGCGCAGCCGCACGTTGAGCAGCGGCGCTTCCCAGCGCACGTGGCTGCCGACGATGAGGACCGCGTCGGCCTCCTCGATCCCGGCGAAGGTGGAGTTGAAATTGACCGCCGCGAGGTTGTCGACCGGATAGGCCATCCCGCCCTGGCGGCTTTCGATCAGGGTCGAGCCCATGGCGCGCAGCAGCGCCTTGGCTGCGAACATCGTCTCGCAGTCGACGAGGTCGCCGGCCACCGCGGCGATGCTCGGGCCGGGCTTCGCCCTGGCGATCGCCGCGAACGCCTCGCTCCAGCTCGCCCGCTCGAGCTTGCCCTTGCGACGGATCCACACCTTGTCGAGCCGGCGCCGCGTCAGGCCTTCGACCTGGTAGCGCGCCTTGTCGCTGAGCCACTCTTCGTTGACGTCGTCGTTGTTGCGCGGGAGCACGCGCATGACCTCGCGCCCGCGGCTGTCGACGCGAATGTTCGATCCCATCGCGTCGCTGACGTCGATGCCGAGCGTCTTCTTGAGCTCCCACGGCCGGGCTTCGAAGGCGTAGGGGGCGCTGGTCAGCGCCCCGACCGGGCACAGGTCGATCACGTTGGCGCTGAGCTCGTGCTTCGCCGCCTGTTCGAGATAGGTCGTGATCTGCATGTCCTCGCCGCGGTACAGCGCGCCGATCTCGTCGACCCCGGCGATCTCTTCGGAGAAGCGCACGCAGCGGGTGCAGTGGATGCAGCGGGTCATGACCGTCTTGATCAGCGGGCCCATGTACTTCTCGGTCACCGCGCGCTTGTTTTCCTCGTAGCGCGAGGCGCCGCGGCCATAGGCGATGGCCTGGTCCTGCAGGTCGCATTCGCCACCCTGGTCGCAGATCGGGCAGTCGAGCGGGTGGTTGATCAGGAGGAACTCCATCACCCCCTCGCGCGCGGCCTTGACCATCGGGCTGTCGGTGCGGATTTCCTGGCCGTCGGCAGCCGGCAGCGCGCAGCTCGCCTGCGGCTTCGGCGGCCCGGGCTTCACCTCGACCAGGCACATCCGGCAGTTGCCGGCGATGCTCAGCCGCTCGTGATAGCAGAAGCGCGGGATCTCCTTGCCGGCCAGCTCGCAGGCCTGCAGCACGGTGGCCCCGTCGGGGACCTCGATTTCCTGACCGTCTACGGTGACTTTAGGCATCGGGCGCTTCCAAGAACGAAAACCTAGGGGGCGAGAACGGCGCGCGCGGTCCCGCCATGGAGAACGGGCCCCGGTCGGAGGAGGTCGGGAAGCGCGACAGCGCTACTGCGCGGCCTCCTGTCCGGGCGCCGATCCGCGGGGAGCCGCGTTCGAATGGTTCGCAGCGTGCCACAGCGCCTCGCCCACCCACACGCGCAATTGGACAGGTGACAGCTCCAGCTGGACACCTTCCGGCAGGCAGGCCTCGAGCGAAGGCGTGAGTTCGCCCATGGCTTATCTCTCCTCCGAAGACCCGGCAGAAGTGCGGAAGAAGAAGTCCGCCGTATAGGGATCGGTCGCCACCACGCAGTCGGCGAAATCCAGCGCGTTCTTCACCTGCGGATTCTGCCCCGACAGCCGCAGCGAGCGCTCGGCCACGAAGTCGCCCGAGCGCACCCAGGTCGGCTCGCTCTTGTAGCGATCCAGGTAACCTTCCTGAAGCAGCCACTGCCGCAGCGCCCCCGCCCAGAAGCGCAGCTGCCCCCCCGTCCCGTGCGTGTTCGCCACACGCGACAGGCAGTCGCGGAATCCGAAGTTCCGCAGTGCCCGGTCGTTGTCCAGCCCTATCTGCTCGAACTCCACGAACCCTAAGTCTGTTCGCTCGAGCAACGACAGCGCACCTTCGTGCGAGCGGTTGTACATGCAGCGGCTGAACTGGTTCATCATTTCGCGGCTGCGCTTGCGGCTGACCTCGCTCGTCTCGTTGCGCCAGCGATTGACGATGTCCGTCGGAAACTGCCGATCGCGCCGAATGCGCGAGTTGAGCGGCGTGTACTCGTCGTCGTTGGTCTGCGCGGTGACGTCGACGGCCAGGGTGCAGGCCGCCGCAATCGCCAGCGCGATCGCAATACCCCTCATCATCCCCCCCCCAGACAACCGGCGCCGGTCCGCGACGCCGCAAATCCATCGTCAGGCCAACCGCAACGGGCAGCATGTTGGGCGCGTGGACCATGGCAAGGCGAATCGCCTGGCTCACTCTGCCGCCTCCTGCATCGAAGCCTGCCGCTCGGCGATGCGCCGCTCGAGCTCCGGCCGGAAATGCCGAATCAGCCCCTGGATCGGCCAAGCCGCCGCGTCGCCCAGCGCGCAGATCGTGTGGCCCTCGACCTGCTTGGTGACCTGGAACAGCGTGTCGATCTCGTCGGCGTCGGCGTCGCCGGTGCGTAGCCGCTCCATTACCCGCCACATCCACCCGGTGCCCTCGCGGCACGGCGTGCACTGGCCGCACGATTCGTGCTTGTAGAAGTAGCTGATGCGGCTGATCGCGCGGACCACGTCGGTCGACTTGTCCATCACGATGACGCCCGCGGTGCCGAGGCCCGAACCGAGCTCGCGCAGCCCGTCGAAGTCCATCGGCGCGTCCATGATCTGCTCGGCCGGGACCAGCGGCACCGACGAGCCGCCGGGGATCACCGCCAGCAGGTTGTCCCACCCACCGCGCACGCCGCCGCAGTGCTTCTCGATCAGCTCGCGGAACGGGATGCTCATCGCTTCCTCGACCACGCACGGCTTCTCGACGTGGCCGGAGATCTGGAACAGCTTGGTGCCCTTGTTGTTCTCGCGACCGAAGCTCGCGAACCAGCTCGCCCCGCGCCGCAGGATCGTCGGCACCACCGCGATCGATTCGACGTTGTTCACCGTCGTCGGGCAACCGTAGAGCCCCGCCCCCGCCGGGAACGGCGGCTTGAGCCGCGGCTGGCCCTTCTTGCCCTCGAGGCTCTCGATCATCGCGGTTTCTTCACCGCAGATGTAGGCCCCCGCCCCGCGGTGGACGAAGACGTCGAAGTCGTAGCCCGAACCGGCCGCGTTCTTGCCCAGCAGCCCGGCCTCGTAGGCCTCGGCCACGGCCGCGAACAGCGTCTCCGCCTCGCGAATGAACTCGCCGCGGATGTAGATATAGGCTGCCCGCGCGCGCATCGCGAAGCCGGCGATCAGCGCGCCCTCGATCAGCTTGTGCGGGTCGTGGCGGATGATCTCGCGGTCCTTGCACGAGCCCGGCTCGGACTCGTCGGCGTTGATGACGAGGAAACTCGGCCGGCCGTCCTTGCTCTCCTTGGGCATGAACGACCACTTGAGCCCGGTCGGGAACCCTGCCCCGCCACGCCCACGCAGGCCCGAGGCCTTGACCTCCTCGATGATCGCGTCCTGGCCGATCTCCATCAGCTTCTTGGTCTGGTCCCAGTCACCACGCGCCTGCGCGGCCTTCAGGCGCCAGTCCTGGTAGCCGTAGAGGTTGGTAAAGATGCGGTCCTTGTCGGCAAGCATCAGCCGAACCCTCCGGACTGGTGCACGTAAAACGCCGCGAGCACGAGGATCGCGGCCAGGGCGAGCGTCTTGACCAGGCCCTTGAGCAGCTTCCAGGCGACCACCACAAGCAGCAGCGCGACGACGACGGGGACGAGGAGCTCCATGCTACCACTCCCCTCGGTAATCATGGTTCTCGTGGACCATTTCCTTCAGCGTCGTCGGCCCGCCGAGCGGCTCGACCGAGTGGCGGCCGGGCTCCTGCGTGCCGGTCTTCGGCTGGCGGCCGGCGGCGAGCTCGTCGAGGATGTAATCGAGCCGTTCGGCCGTCAGGTCCTCGTAGTTGTCGTCGTTGATCTGCACCATCGGCGCCGAGGCGCAGTTGCCCATGCATTCGACCTCGGTCAGCGTCCAAAGCCCGTCCTCGGTCGTATGGCCCTTCTTCATCCCGCGCTTCTTGCACGCCGCGAGAAGATCGTCCGAACCGCGCAGCATGCACGGCGTCGTGCCGCAGACCTGGACGTGGAAGCGGCCGACCGGCACGAGGTTGTACATCGTGTAGAACGTCGCGACCTCGAGCACGCGGATCACCGGCATGTCGAGATAGCGGGCGACGTATTCGATCACCGGAATTGGCAGCCAGCCCTGGGTGTTCGTCTCTTCCCCGACCTGGCGCTGGGCGTAGTCCAGCAGTGCCATGACCGCCGAGCGCTGGCGTCCCTCAGGATAACGCGCAATTGCCTTTTTCGCCTTGGCCTCCCATGCCGGAGTGAAGGCGAAGTTGCCCCAGCGCGCGCGAAGCTCGGGAGTATCGGGTTCGAAATGACGGTCGGCCATTAGCGGTCGCACTCCCCGAACACCACGTCGATCGCGCCGAGGATCGCGGTCGCGTCGGGCAGCATGTGGCCTTTGCTCATGAAATCCATCGCCTGCAGGTGGCTGAAAGCGGTCGGGCGGATCTTGCAGCGGTACGGCTTGTTGCTGCCGTCGCTGACCAGGTACACGCCGAACTCGCCTTTGGGGCTTTCGGTTGCGACGTAGACCTCGCCCGCGGGCACGTGGAAGCCTTCGGTGTAGAGCTTGAAGTGGTGGATCAGCGCTTCCATCGACTGCTTCATCTCGGCGCGCCTGGGCGGCACCACCTTGCGGTCGAGGCTCGCCACCGGACCTTCGGGCATCTCGGCGAGGCACTGCTTCATGATCCGGGCCGACTGGCGCACTTCCTCGACGCGGACCATCATCCGGTCATAGCAGTCCGAATTCGTGCCGACGGGCACCTCGAAGTCCATCCGGTCGTAGACGTCGTAGGGCTGGCTCTTGCGCAAGTCCCACGGGATGCCGGCGGCGCGGATCATCGGTCCCGAGAAGCCCCAGCGGATCGCGTCTTCCTTGCTGACTTTGGCGATGTCGACGTTGCGCTGCTTGAAGATGCGGTTGTCGACCACCAGGCTCATCGCGTCCTCGAACAGCCGCGGCAGGCGGGTGTCGAGCCATTCGCCGATGTCGCTCAGCAGCTTCGGCGGCACGTCCTGATGCACGCCGCCCGGGCGGAACCACGCCGCGTGCATTCGTGCGCCCGAGGCGCGCTCGAAGAAGTTGAGGCAGTCCTCGCGGATTTCGAACAGCCACAGGTTCGGCGTCATCGCGCCGACGTCCATGACGTGGCTGCCGATGTTGAGCATGTGGTTGCAGATCCGGGTCAGCTCGGCGAACAGCACGCGCAGGTACTGCGCGCGCAGCGGCACCTCGAGATTGAGCAGCTTCTCGATCGCCAGCACGTAGCTGTGCTCCATGCACAGCGGGCTGCAGTAGTCGAGCCGGTCGAAGTACGGCAGCGCCTGCAGGTAGGTCTTGTACTCGATCAGCTTCTCGGTGCCGCGATGGAGCAGGCCGACATGCGGATCGATCCGCTCGATGATCTCGCCGTCGAGCTCCATGACCATGCGCAGAACGCCGTGCGCGGCCGGGTGCTGCGGGCCGAAGTTGATCGTGTAGTTAGTGATCACCTCATCGCCGGTGGTCGGCGAGGTTTCCTGCACGAGCGCGCTCATGCCAGTGTCTCCAGGTTCTCCCGCGTCATGTACGACGGATTGTCGCCGGTGTTGGGTTCGCCCTCACGGTCGATCATCAGCACGTGCGCTTCCTCGTCGGCGAATGGACGGTGCTCGGCGCCGCGCGGCACGACAAGCATTTCGCCCGCTTGCAGCCGGCACACGCCGTCACGGAACTCGATGCCCAATTCGCCTGACAGGACGAGGAACAGTTCGTCGCTCTCGCTATGCGCATGCCAGGTGAAGTCGCCCTTCAGCTTGGCAAGGCGCACCTCGTTGCCGTTGTAGCGGTTGACGATGCGGGGGTTCCAGTGATCGGAGAAGCCGCCAAGCTTCTCCGCCAGGTTGATCACGGCCGGCGTGTTCATGCGCCGTCTCCGTCGGTCTTCTTTGCCCGCGGCTTGCGCGGCGCACGCGGCTTTGTCTCGGTCGCCGCAGCCGTGTCGGGGCTTTTGCCCTTGCGCGGCTTCTTGGCCGGACGTGCCTCGGTCGGTTCCGGCGCCTTCGGCTCGGACTTGGCCGTGGTCACCGGCGCCGGATCGCCCTGCCCCGGATTGGTCGTCCCCGTGGCCGTGCCCGGCGCAACCTTTTCGGCGGCCTTCTTGTCGGTCTTCTCCCCCGCACCGGTCTGCTGCGGCTTCTCGGTGGTCTTGACCTCGACCACCGGCGGCATCATCGCCTTCTCGTCGCCGGGCAGCGGGTAATCGGCGCCTTCCCACGGGCTCTGAAATTCGAAGGTGCGGAAGTCCTGCGGCAGCTCGACCGGCTCGTAGACCACGCGCTTCTCCTCTTCCGAGTAGCGCAGCTCCTGGTAGCCGGTCAGCGGGAAGTCCTTGCGGAAGGGGTGTCCCTCGAAGCCGTAGTCGGTGAGGATCCGGCGCAGGTCGGTATTGCCCTCGAAGATCACGCCATAGAGGTCGAACACCTCGCGCTCGAGCCACCCGGCGACCGGCCACAGCGTGGTCACGGTCGGCACCGGCGTGTCCTCGGCGGCGCGCACCTTGACCATGATGCGGTGGTTCTTCGTCAGGCTGAGCAGCATGTACACCACCTCGAAGCGCTCCTCGCGCTGCGGGTAGTCGACACCGGCGATCTCCATCAGCTGCTGATATTCGTGCTCGTCGCGCAGCAGCTTCAGGGCGTCGGCGATCCGCTCGCGCTGGACGCCGAGCACGATCTCGCCGTGAGCCTCCTTCGAGGCGATCAGCATGTCGCCCAGCGCCTTGCTCAGCGTCTCCCTCACGCCTTCGTTGGAAGCGAAGCGCGGGGCGGAATGCAGGACGGTCGCCATGCTACCTCTCGATGGTCCCTTCGCGGCGAATCTTCCGCTGCAGCTGCATCACGCCGTAGAGCAGAGCCTCGGCGGTCGGCGGGCAGCCCGGGACATAGATGTCGACCGGCACGATCCGGTCGCAGCCGCGCACCACCGAATAGCTGTAGTGATAGTAGCCGCCGCCGTTGGCGCACGAGCCCATGCTGATCACGTACTTCGGATCAGACATCTGGTCGTAGACCTTCCGCAGCGCGGGGGCCATCTTGTTGCAAAGCGTGCCGGCGACGATCATCACGTCCGACTGGCGCGGGCTCGCGCGCGGGGCCACGCCGAAGCGCTCCATGTCGTAGCGCGGCATGTTGACGTGGATCATCTCGACCGCGCAGCACGCGAGACCGAAAGTCATCCACCACAGCGAGCCGGTACGGGCCCACTGGAACAGCTCCTCGGTCGAGGTGACGAGGAATCCTTTGTTGTCGAGTTCGCCTTGGATCGCATTGACGAACGCGCCATCTGGTACTCGCTCCTGGCCCGCCGTCAGCGTGCCGTCGCGATGGAGCACCGGATTCACGACAGGGTTGTCGGGGGTGTTGCTCATTCCCATTCCAGCGCCCCCTTCTTCCACGCATAGGCGAGGCCCACGCCGAGCTCGAACAGGAACACCATCATGGTGATCCAGCCGGGCCAGCCGGTCAGATCGAGGCTGACTGCCCAGGGGAACAGGAACGCGGCCTCGAGGTCGAACACGATGAACAGGATCGCGATCAGGTAGAAGCGCACGTCGAACTGGCTGCGCGGGTCCTCGAACGCGGGGAAGCCGCACTCATACTCGCTGAGCTTCTCGGCGTTCGGGTTGTGAGTCCCGGTGAGGCGGGCGACGCCCATCGGCAGGAACACGAACAGCGCCGACAACCCGAGCGCAATGGCCAGGAAGATCAGGATCGGCAGGTACTGCGAGAGGTCGACCACTAAAGCCTCTGGGTGACTCGAAGGCTGGAAATTGCAGCGCCTCTAGGCTTTGGGTCGGGATACTGCAAGGCCACGCTGGCGCGAATTCCCGTGTCTGCGCGGCACCTTCCTCGCGCGGCAGGCGGCGCAGCTCTGTTGTCCGAGGCGCGACTTCTCCCCGCAGGCTGCCTGCCTTCGAACCGCTCCCCTGTACGATCGCGATATGGACGAAGCTGTAGCCGCCGAGCGGCTCGGGCCACGCGGGATGCGCGCGCTCGAGCTCGCGCAGGGCGGTCACCCGGTGGCGGGCGGCGGACAGTGTCAGTTCGACGATTCTCGATGGGCCGACGTCGCCGCCGTAGGGATGGTCGCGTGCGAGCTGCTCGATCCCGGCCATGTCGGCAAGCTGCCGCAGCGGCCCGCCGACATTGCGTCATTCCACCGATTGCACCGCTCAGGGGGCAGAGACCGCAACCACGCAGGCAACCGCAATTGCGAGGTTCCGGAGCCGCAGCAGTCGATTGTGTTCGCCCTGAACCATTACTAGGTAATTCCCATCCTTCCTCACCGAAGCAAGAGGTCCCCGTTTCCCATGCCCATGTTCAGCGAATCCGACCCGATCGTCATCCTGTCCTACGCGCGCACTCCGATGGGCGGGATGCAGGGAGTGCTGGCCGATGTCCCCGCCACCGAGCTCGGTGCCACCGCCGTCAAGGCCGCGGTCGAGCGTGCGGGCGTCGACGGAGAGGCGATCGAACGCATCTACATGGGCTGCGTGCTGCCCGCCGGTCTCGGCCAGGCGCCGGCGCGCCAGGCAGCGCTCAAGGCCGGGCTACCCAAGTCGGTCCAGGCGACGACCGTCAACAAGGTTTGCGGCAGCGGCATGCAGACAGTGATCATGGGCTCCGAGGCGCTGGCCGTCGGCTCCGTCGACCTGATCGTCGCCGGCGGCATGGAGAGCATGACCAACGCGCCCTACCTGCTCAAGAAGCACCGTTCGGGCGCGCGGATCGGGCACGACACGGCCCACGATCACATGTTCCTCGACGGGCTCGAGGACGCCTACGAGGAAGGCCGTGCAATGGGCACTTTCGCCCAGGCTACGGCCGACGAGTATCAGCTCACCCGCGCCGAGATGGACGAATACGCGATCGCCTCGCTGACCCGCGCCAACGACGCAATCAAGTCGGGGGCGTTCGCCGACGAGATCGTCCCGGTCGTCGTCAAGACCCGCAAGGGAGAGGTCACGGTCGACACGGACGAGCAACCCGGCAAGGGCAACCCGGCCAAGATTCCCGAACTGCGCCCGGCCTTCGCCAGGGACGGTACGATCACCGCCGCTACCTCCAGCTCGATCTCCGACGGCGCCGCCGCGCTCGTGCTGACGCGCGAGAGCGTGGCGCAGGCCCAGGGCAAGGCGCCAGTCGCGCGGATCGTGGCGATGGCCGCCCACGCGCAGGAGCCGAAGGACTTCACCACCGCGCCGGTCGGCGCGATCCGCAAGGTGCTGGCCAAGGCTGGCTGGAGCGTCGAGGACGTCGACCTGTGGGAGGTCAACGAGGCGTTCGCCTGCGTGGCGATGTTCGCGATGCGCGACATCGGCATTCCGCACGAGAAGATCAACGTCCACGGCGGCGCGACCGCTCTCGGCCACCCGATCGGGGCCAGCGGCTCGCGGATCATCGTCACCTTGCTCAACGCGCTGAAGCAGAAGGGCCTCAAGCGCGGCGTCGCGAGCCTTTGCATCGGCGGCGGCGAAGGCACGGCGGTCGCCGTGGAACTCTGCTGAAGCCGCCCGGCGGGCGCGAACCGGCTTGTGGGAAACGTCCGCCTAGGGGTCTCCGTCCCCCCACAGACGATCGGCCCGCACCCAGCCCTTCCGTCCTCCGACGTCGAGTTCGCACCACCCATCCTCGCAGCGGCCAAGCCGGCCGGAGACACCCGGTTCGACCCGCCAGCGCAGCCCGGCGCTGGCCGACGGTTCGGCACGCATCTCGGCGAGGCCTTCGCCGATCACGAAAGCGCCCCGTTCGGGCGTCAGCAGGCTCGCGAGAATCCACCCGCGGCTGCCGTCAGGGTCCTCGACCAGGCGCCAGCCCTGCATGACACGAATGACCTTCACCGGCAGGCCCTTCCGGCGATAGACCCATTCGATCGGGAAGCTTTCCCCGGGGCCGGCGCGCATGTTCACTTCAACCGCGCGTAGCGAAGCCCAGTAAGGAACCTCGCGGTCCTGGGCCTGGGTGGGTACGGCGAGCAGCAGGAAACCGAGCAGGGCGAGTCCTAGGCGCATTCCATCCCTCCTAGCGCGCCCTGCCACTGCTTCAACCGGCATCGCGCCGATCGGCGGCTGGTGGCTTGCCCTGACCTCGGCAGCATCCGTGCTGCCGCCGGGCAAACGCGAGGCTTTCACGGCCCCGCCTTGTGCGCATCGGCGAGGAAGATGAACGTCAGGGCCTCGATATCGCCAGCCACGGCGAGCGCGGCTGGGACTTCGAGTGACGCCCTCTGCTGACTTCGGCTAGCGGCGTCCGCCGCCGCTGCCGGCAATCACCATGGTGACGCCCGCCTCGTTTGGATCGGCGGCAGTGAGCCTGAAGGCACCTGCCACCTCGGTTGCGAGGTCGTTCTCGCCGTTACCGCCGGCGAGGAAGAAGCGCGCCGTGCCGTTGCCCGGCAAGGTGAACGTGAGGACGCCCCCCGCGATCGTGCCGGCCGTGGAATCGTAGGTCAGGGTGATATCCGGACTGCAGGTGGTACAGCCCGTCGCCTCGCCGGTCAGCGTCAGCTTGAGCGTCGCGGTTCCTGCGGCGTAGTCGGCGACCAGCTGCATGGTGCCGCTGATCTTGTAGATGTTCGACGTTCCGGTAGCGCCCGGCTTGTCGCCCGTGGCCTGGCCGATGACGAGGCCGTTGAACGTGGCATTTCCGGTCGTCGGAATCTGAGAGCCTGTAGAAGCGATCCCGTAGGCGAACGGGCGCACGTCGGCGTGCAGGCGAGGTCCCGCCGCACTATCAAGGAACGCTTCCTCGAATATCCCGAAAGCCGTGAAATTGAGTGCGATGAGCGGGTTGCCGGGCCCCGCGATCAACCGGCTCAGGAAATAGTTCCCCGCCCCGGCCGGCACTTGCTGAAACGCGAAACCATTGCCGAAGCAGAGTGTCGGGCGGTCGCAGGTTTTGCCGCTTGCGGGGGTGAAGATCGCCGTTTCGGACGGTGTGGGGTTCACCGTGCCGTTGAGGAGCGTGTAGACGTAGCCGTTGTCGTCGGGGCTGAAGCGGAAGATCGTGCCCATCGTCGGCCCGATCCCCTGGGTATTCGCGACGCGCTGCACCCCTCCTTCGGTGGTGTACTGCAGCCCCGCCTCGCTCGTCGTGTAGGTCACGGGCGTGGGCGATGGCGTGGGCGACGGGGTCCCCGTGGGAGTCGGCGTCGGGGTGGGAGTCGGCGTCGGGTTCGGGTCCGAGTTCGACGATCCGCAGGCCGCGAGAGCCAGACCCAGGACACCGGCCACACCGCCCAACACCAATCTCATGCTCTCACTCCCGGCGAATCATCTGGTCTGCTGCCCCCAATTGGCCGCCAGCTATCGCGGGTGCAAGTGAACCCACGCTTGCCAGCCCCGCTCAGTCCCCCGTCAGGATGCGATCGACCAACTGCTTCACGGTCGGCGTGAAGTTGTTCGAGTAGAAGGGATCCTGCTTGAAGCGAAACGCGCTGTGCCCGGCGAACATCAGGTTGCGCTCGGTGTCGCCCCCGTGCGCAATGTCCTGCAGGGTCTTCTGGATGCAGAAGCTGCGCGGGTCGGCGAGACGGCCAGTCGTGTAATCGTCGTGGTCCTTCCACGACGAGAACCCGCAGTGCGACAGGCAGCCCATGCAGGCCGCCTGGTCCTCGCGGATCGTCGCGCGCTCCTCGGGAGTCACGAAGACCACCGTATCGTCGGGCGTCTTCAGCGCCTCGGTAAAGCCGGCGGCGGCCCAGGCGCGGGCGCGCTCGCGGTCGCGCGGAGTGACCCAGAAGTTCTTGCCCTTGACGCCGACGTCGAGCTGCACGGTGTGCTCGCCGGCCTCGACGCGCGAGTACGGCACCTGCCGCTCGCTGCGCGCTTCGAGGTTGCGCAGGAACAGGTTCCGCACCGCCGAGCTGTAGAAACCGGTCGGCGAGAACCGGTGCAGCAGGACGTCGCCTTCGTCGAGCGTGCGCAGGCGGTCCTTCCAGCCCTGCGGGATCGGGCTTTCTTCGGTCAGCAGCGGCCGCGTGCCGTACTGGAACGCGATCTGGCCGAGCTCGGGATTGTCGATCCAGTCGTTCCACTCGCGCAGGTACCAGACGCCGCCGGCCATCACGATCGGCACGTCGTCGGAGATGCCCTCGGCGCGCATCGTGTCGCGCACGGCCTTCACGCGCGGATAGGGATCCTCGGGCCTGGTCGGGTCCTCGGCGTTGCTGAGCCCGTTGTGCCCGCCGGCAAGCCACGGGTCCTCGTAGACCACAGCGGCCATCAGCTCGGAAACCTTGTGGTAGGCGCGTTTCCACAAGGCGCGGAAGGCACGCGCCGAGCTGACGATCGGCAGGTAGTTGACGTTGTAGCGCGCGGCGATCTCGCTGAGCTTGTAGGGCATGCCGGCCCCGCAGGTGACGCCGGTCACGAGGCCGCGGGTCTTCTCGAGCACGCCCTCGAGCACCTGCTGCGCTCCGCCCATCTCCCACAGGACGTTGATGTTGATCGCGCCGCGGCCGCCGGCAATTTCGTAAGCGCGCCGCACCTGCTCGACCGCGCCATCGATCGCGTAGCGGATCAACTGCTGATGCCTCTCGAGGCGAGTCAGCTGGGTGTAGACTTGCGGAATGATCCGCCCTTCGGCGTCATAGCTGTCGGCGTTGACCGCGCTGACCGTGCCAATCCCCCCGGCCGCCGCCCAGGCCCCCGAACTCATGTGGTTGGTCGCCGAAACGCCCTTTCCGCCCTCGATCAGCGGCCACACTTCACGACCACCATAAATGATGGGTTTCAACCCTTTGAATGCCATTTGTCTTTCCTGCTCGCGCCCATCTACGGCGCGTTCCCCTGTTTCCGGCCCTGTTCGCCACAGGGGATGATGTCTTCCGGCGCCGGCCTTGGCCCGACCGCCTCGAATTGCGCATAATAGCCCGCAAATTCCGGCTTAGGAACATATTCCACAAGCCTGAAGCCGACAGCCTCGAATTCGCAGAACAACAGCTCGGGCGGCGTGCCGTGCTCGTCGGTCGGGCGGTCCATGTCGACCACGATGACCTGGCCGCCCTTGCGCAGCGCCGGGCGCAGCCGCCACAGGAAGGCGTAGGGCTCTTCCACTTCGTGATACATGTGGACCATGAAGATCCGATCGAAGCTGTTCTCGGGCAGCTTGGGATCGTCCGGCGTGCCGAGCCGCACCGAGACGTTGTCCAGCCGCTCGCGCAAGACGCGTTGCGCGAGCCGGTCGCGCACTTCGGGGTCGATGTCCTGGGCAAGCACGCGCCCCTCGGGTCCGACCCGCTCCGCAAGGCGCACGGTGTAGTAGCCCTCGCCCGCCCCGATGTCCGCCACGGTCATTCCGGACCGGATGCCGGCCAGCTGCATCACGGTGTTGGCCTCGTTGCGGTCGTCGCGCAGCTCTTCGGTCGAGAAGGCGTTGCCCGACACTTCCGAAACCGGGCGGTACGCGCGCGGAAAGTCGCGCGCCGTTTCCGGGCGGTCGGCATCAGGCGACGGCTGCCAGCAGCCGGCCACGGCGACGAGGCCGGCGCAGGCAAGGAGCATGAGAGTGGGCCGGCGAAGCATCCGGCGCGCATTAGCTAGGCAAGCGCGGCAAGGCAAAGCTTGCGTAACGGCCCGGCGGGGATAGGTTCTCCCGCAGGCAGGGGGGAATGCGCTGCGACGCACGCTCGTGGCCGCGGGACTGGCCCTCCTGCTGGCCGCTTGCTGGCAGTCGGAGGCGCGCATCTTCGACCGCGGCGACTGGGCGAATCTCGGCCTGGAGGGAAACTACACAAGCTTCGACGCGAACGGCGATGAACAGGCACGCGTCGTATTGCGCACCCGCCCGGGCGGGCTCGTGGACAGTTCCAGCACCGACCTCGACAACGGAAAGGTCGAGCGGTCCGCCCTCGGCTTCGTCCGGATCGAGGGCGGTTCGGGCCGTTATTTCCTGGCCGTCGATCGCTCGGACGAAGGCGGCGAAGGCGACCTCTACCTCATCGCTCACCTCACGGAAGACGGCGCGATCGCGATCTACTGGCCCGAGTGCGCAGGCACGACGCCGGTGGAGGGCCTGGTCATCGAGCGCGACGGCCTGACCGAGATCGACGTGTGCACGTTTTCGAGCCGCTCTGCACTGATGGAGGCGGGGCTCGAAGCCGAGCGATTCCTCTCGGCGAAGCATATCGTCGCCGTTTCACCGCTCGGCAGGCTTCAGCCCGACACCGACGAGAGCGCGGACTAGCGGGTGCTACCGGCCGGTCACCGGCCCGGTGAGGTCGACGCGCCGCCGCTCGGTGACCCGGCCCTGGACGAGTTCGGCTTCGACCAGCTCGGTGGCGATCAGGCCGAAGACCTTGTCGCCGAGGAAGAACGGGCGGGCGTTGCCGTACCAGTCGATGCACGACACCTCGCATTCGTACCCCTAGGCGGTCTCCACTTCCTCTTCCGTCTTGCCCGGAAGGTAGCCCGCATCGGCGAGGCGTCCCCGCGAATCGAACGTCAGGTAGTTGAGGTCCGAGGGGCGCAACCACCACCAGTAACGGCCGGCATCCTGCGCGCGCGAGATGGTTGGCACGCCGAGCACGCCGCTGCCATCGGCCGCCACCGTGGCATTGAATGCGTGGCTGCGGCCCTCGCTTTCGAAACGGTCGTCGAGCCGCTGCGTGCTGGCAATCCGCGCCGTCTCGCCGAGGTCGCGGTATGATACACTGAGACCGCCGAGGTCGCGGTAGCCGTTGACGATCATGTCGTCGCCCACGCGCTCGATGCGGATGACGTTGTGAGGCTGCCCGATCATGACACTGGCCGAGGGATTGCGCAGCGGAACGGCAACGGCCGACGATAGCGGGATCGTCTCGCCTTCGCCTCGATACCACGGCCTCCCGCTGAACGAGTCGCCGCCGCCGTAGACGAGCCAGTCCCCGGCGAAGCGGTTGTTGACCACGCGCGTCCCCGGCGAAGGCAGCGGCGTGAACAGGCTGTCGCGAGGCTCACGATAGACGCCGCCGAAGGCGCTCGGCGGCACGTCGACCAGCGCGACCTGCGCAATCTCGTCGTAGGACTCAGCGCAATAGGGTCGACCCCAGTTGACCAGCGCGCGAAACCGGCCCTGGTATTCGTCCATCGAGAACTGGTCGAACGGCATCCCGCGCACCCCCATGACCTGGGGATCGCCGCGACCCACGGGAATCCGCATGACGGCCGCCGGAGGAACCAGCCGCGAAGCGGCTCGGCCCTCGACCGTCGAGCACTCGAACGCCCCCCAGTCTTTCCGCTGAAGGCCGGTAGCCACAGATAAATCGCCTCGGGAGTGACGAACATTTCGGCCAGCTCGGTTCCGACGATCGCCGTAGACCGGCATTCGAGCCCGCGCTGCGCGACTTCGCCGAGCGGGCATACCGAAATCGTGTGGATGATCGGCTCCTCGACCGCAAACACCGGGCGATAGATGTCGCGCGCGTCGAACAGCTGCCGTCCCGCGCGCACGGCCTCGTCATGCGTTTTCGCGGGGTCCCAGCGGCGAACCACCGGGCGGCTGCGGCGATCGGCGACCTGCTCGGCCTCATAGGGGGTGTGGATCACCAGCCGGTCGCCGATGATGCGGGTCGCGTAGTTGTCGATGTCGTAGTAGTCGTCCGAGGTGATCAGGAGCACGCCGCGCCGTTCGAGGCGCCCCGAGCTCTCGTCCAGCCGGAAGACCGAAATCTCGCTGGCCTGGTCCTCGTAGCTGTAGGCGGTGATGATGACCTGGTCGCCCTGTACCAGCATCTCGTCGTACCCGTCGGCACCCGCCGGCCGGCCGTTCCCGTCGCGCCGGTACACGTCCATGCGATCGGTCAGCCGCATCGTCGGATAATGCAGCGCAAAGATGCGCCCGTCCTGCAGCACCAGCAGGTACTCGCCGATCTGCTTGACGATGTCGCCTTCGTCGACCCTGGCGACCTGGACGTTGGTGATCGTGGGGGTGGCGACCCGGCTCCCCGTTACCACGACCCCGATCTCCGGGAGCTCCTCGCTCGGGCAGAGCTCAGGATCGATGCACTCGGGCTCGGCCACGTCCGCTTGCGCCACGACGATCTCCGGGAGGCCAGGCTCGGCCTGAGAGCCGCGCCACCCGCGGCGCGAAGTGCGCCGCTTGCGCTGAACCCGGTCTACCTCGCGCAAGTAGCGTACGAACGCCTGTTCGCTGGCGAAGGTCGTGAGCTCGGGCGAGGCGAGCCGTTCGAGGTCGCGGTCCTCGAAAGCCGGTACCGATTCCTGTGCCGAGGCGGGCGCGGCGAATCCCAGAGCAACCGCAGCGAGACCTGCACCGTACAATGCGCGAAGAGTCATGGTGCCCCTCCCCGCCTGAAGCGTAACGGGAAGGCCGCCGATGACCAGCCGGCGAAACGCGGCGGCCGGTTCGCGGAAGGGCTACTCGACGTCCTCGACTTCGACCTTTTCCCCGGTAACCCGCTGCGCCAGCGCGGCGGCGATGAAGTCATCGATCTTGCCGTCGAGCACGTCGTTCGGGCTGGTCGAGGTGACACCCGTGCGCAGGTCCTTGACCAGCTGGTAAGGCTGCAGGACGTAGCTCCTGATCTGGTGGCCCCAGCCGATCTCGCTCTTGGCCTCGTACTCGCTGCCCGCTGCCGCCTCGCGCTTGGCCAGCTCTGCCTCGTAGAGCCGCGCCTTGAGCATGTTCATCGCCGTGGCACGGTTCTTGTGCTGGCTGCGGTCGTTCTGGCTGGCGACGACGATCCCGGTCGGCAGGTGGGTGATGCGGACCGCGGAGTCGGTAGTGTTGATGTGCTGGCCGCCGGCGCCCGAGGAACGGTAGGTGTCGATCCTGAGGTCGCTCTCGTTGATCTCGATCTCGATGTCGTCGTCGATCACCGGGTAGACCCAGACCGAACTGAAGCTCGTGTGGCGCCGCGCCGAGCTGTCGAACGGGCTGATGCGCACGAGCCTGTGCACGCCGCTCTCGGTCTTGGCGTAGCCGTAGGCGTTCTCGCCCTTGATCAGCAGCGTGGCCGACTTGATGCCGGCCTGCTCGCCGGCGCCGTACTCGACAACCTCTACCTTGTAGCCCTTGCGCTCGGCCCAGCGGGTGTACATCCGCAGCAGCATCTCGGCCCAGTCCTGGCTCTCGGTGCCGCCGGCGCCGGCGTGGATTTCGAGGTAAGTGTCGTTGGCATCGGCCTCGCCACCGAGCAACGCCTGGACCTTGTCGGCATCGGCCCGGTCGGCGAGCTTCTCCAGCGTTTCCAGTCCCTCGGCGATGACCGCCTCGTCACCCTCGGCCTCACCGAGCTCGACGAACTCGATCGCGTCAGCCATCTCGCGAGTGATCTCGTTGACCGTGCCGATTGCCGCCTCGAGCCTGCGGCGCTCGCGCATGACGTCCTCGGCCTGCCTGGGATTGTCCCACAGCGTCGGGTCCTCGACCCGGGCGTTGAGCTCGTCGAGGCGGCGCACCGCGCGGTCCCAGTCGAGCGAGCGGCGCACGAGCGCCAGCGCCGCCTCGATCCGGTCGATATGGGCCTGCCCTTCGGCACGCATGATGAGGTCTCCGTGGAAAGCGGTGCGCCCTAGCGCAGGGCGGTTGCGAGGGGAAGTGGCGAGAGCGCCGCCACCCCTGCGAAAGCAGGGGTCGCATGCCACTGGCGCCGCGCGTGCGGAATGCGGTCCCGGTCTTCGCCGGGATGACGGGGGCTACGAGGCCCTGAGGGCCTGGACCGCGGCGAGTGTGCGGGTGACGTGTTCGCTCCAGTCGTTGTCCGAATGGACCAGCACGATCTCCCCGTTGGGAGCGATGACGTAGGACGTGCGGCTGGCCAGGTTCTCGTTGCGCTGGCCGTTGAATTCGAGCGGGACGTCGAACGCCTGGATCGTCGCCGGGGTTGCACGCGCAACCGGGAACTTGCCGCCGCATTCCTTCTTCGAGAACTCGGCCAGGTCCTCGAGCGTGTCACCCGACATGCCGACGACCTGGGCGCCGGCGCGGCGGAATTCGTCAATCTTCTCGGCGAAAGCCTTGGCCTCGAGATTGCAGCCCGGCGTGTTGGCCTTGGGGAAGAAGTACAGCACCACGGGTCCCTGGCGCAGCGCCTGCTGCAGGTTGAAGGGAAAGGCCTTGCCGTCGAGTGCCCCCTGCGTCACGAGCGAGGGGACGTGCTGCCCTTCCTCGAGCGCGGCATTCCCGGGCGTTGCGAACAGGGCGGCCACCGCCGCGGCGAGCATCAGCGGGCGTTTGGTCATGCGCGGAATTATGCATGCCGACCGGACAAAGTCCATATGGACATTTGTCGCGGAAGGGCCCCGCAGGCCTAGTAGATGCCGCCGCTTTCCTCGACGAAATTGGTCTGCTGTGCCCCTTCGGCCTCGGCCGGGCTCTGTGCGGAGGCACCCGCCCCGGTCGCGCCGCGCAGATGGGCGAGAACCAGCTCGCGCAGCTGGTCGGCTTCGTCCTGCCGACGCGTGCGCCTGGGTTCGGTGTCGGGCTTGAACGCCTCCCAGATGACCGCCGCCTGCGGCTCGTCCGTCGGCCACCCGTCGAACACGCGGTTGCCGGTGCGCCGGTCGATGCGGACCATCCGCACGCCCTCGGGCGCAAGGAACGGCCGGCCGGACCACTTGGAGCGGGTTTCCTGCACGAACTGCTTGAAGATCGGCGCCGCGACCCGTCCACCCTGGGCCCATCCGCCGAGGCTGCGAGGCTGGTCGTAGCCGATATAGACTCCGCCGACGATGTCGGGCGAACCGCCGACGAACCACACGTCGGTCGGGCCCGATGTCGTCCCGGTCTTGCCGAAGAGCGGGATGCCGAGGTCGCGCAGCACGGTCGCGGTTCCTCGCTGAACCACCCCTTCGAGCATGTGCGTGACCTGGTAGGCCGTGCGCGGGTCCATCACCACGCGGCCCTGCTCGCGCAGGCGGGGCATCGGCTTGCCGTCCCACGCGTCCATGTTGCAGCCCTTGCACTCGCGCTGGTCGGCGCGCCAGATGACCTTGCCGCGGCGGTCCTGGACGTAGTCGATCAGCGTCGGCGTGTGCTGCAGGCCGTTGTTGGCCAGCGCCGCGTAGGCATTGACCATCTTGAGCACCGTGGTCTCGCCGGCGCCGAGCGCGAACGACAGGTAGTTCTCGTAGCGGCCGATGCCGACGCGCTCGAAGGTGTTGTTGACGTTCTCCATCCCGGCATCCGCGGCGATGTGCACGGTCATCAGGTTGCGCGACTGCTCGAGGCCCCAGCGCATCGTGTGCTCGCCACCGCCACCGCCGCCGAAGTTGCGGAAGCACTTCTCCCCGAGGTTCGCGCCCTGGTAGACGCAGAAGGTCTGGTCGGGGACCATCGTCGCCGGGGTCATCCCCTGGTCGAGGCCGGTGGCGTAGACGAACGGCTTGATCGTCGAACCGGGCTGGCGCAGCGCCTGCGTGGCCCGGTTGAAGTCGCTCAGGCGGAAGTCGAAGCCGCCCTGCATGGCGAGAACGCGGCCGGTGTTCGGGTCCATGACGACAAAGCCGCCCTGCACCTCGGGGACCGTGCGAACAGCCCACGCGTTGCCGCTCGGCGCCACCGCCGTGACGTCGCCGACCTTGATTGCGTCGGGGAAGTTGGCCAGCGGCGCTTCCTCGCCATTCGCAAAGCCGATCGTCGCCGAGTTGCCCGAGCGCGCTACTACCACGCCGACCCGCCAGTCGAGGTAGTCGATGCCGATGTTGGTCGAAGCGAGCTGCTCGGTCAGGTCCCCCTTGGAGGGATCGATCGTGGCGATCGGTCCGTGCCAGGGACGGCCCGCGGAAAAGCGGATCAGCCCTGCGCGCAGTGCATTGCGGGCGGCCGCCTGCATTTCGGTGTCGAGCGACGTGCGGACCCACAGGCCGCCTGCATAGACGCTGTGCGGCCCGTCCTCGGCCTGCTCGCCGTAGCGCTCGATCAGGCGCCGCCGGACCTCTTCCAGGAAATAGCCGGCGTCGACCGAGCGCACTTCGGCCTGCTGGGTGACGAGGCCCAGCGGCTTCGCCTTCGCCTCGGCCGCCTGCGTCTCGGTGATGTGGCCGTTCTCGGCCATCACGTCGAGCACGAAGTTGCGCCGGGCAAGCGCCTCGTCGGCATAGGCAGCGCGTCCATAGCGTTCGGGCGCCTTGGGCAGGATGGCGAGAAACGCCATCTGGTGCAGCTCGAGATCGTCCACGTCGCGGTTGAAATAGGCGCGGCTCGCGGCCTGCACGCCGAAACTGCGCCGGCCGAGCGGAATCTCGTTCAGGTAAAGCTCCATGATCTCGCGCTTGCTCAGCACGCTTTCGATGCGCCGGGCGAGGATCATCTCCTTGAGCTTGCGGGTGATCGAGTACTCGTTGCCGAGCAGGATGTTCTTCGCGACCTGCTGGGTGATCGTCGAACCGCCGACCGCGCGCTGGCCCGAACCGAGCTTGGTGGCATAGTCGAACACCGCGTTCAGCGTGCCGGTGATGTCGATGCCGCCGTGGGTCCAGAACGTCTCGTCCTCGACCGAGGTAAAGGCGTTAACGAGCTGCGGCGGGAAATCCTTGTATTGCAGCTGTACGCGCCGTTCGCGCGCGTAGGAGTGAACGATTTCGCCGTCGGCCCCGCGCACCATCGTCGGCAGCGGCGGCTCGTACTCGAGCAGCATCTCGGCATCGGGCAGGTCGCGCGCCAGCAGGACCCAGACCAGTGCCCAGAGCACGACGAAGGCCAGCACCGCCCACGACGCCCAGCGGACCCAGCGCTTCTCGCGCCAGGCCTCGCGGTACCACGCGAGGACGCCGCTCGCTTCGCGGCGGATGCGGTAGGTGAACGATTCGCCGGCGGTCTGATCGGTTTCGGCCATGTCGGCGCGCCTTTAGCACGCGGATTCCGCCGCGCGCCAGAACGATACGACCAAATTCGGCGATGCCGGGCGGCCTAGGGGTTCGACTGCCGCGCGAAATAGATCCGTACGGCACGGGCCATCGCCTCTGCGAAGCGGCGCTGACCTTCGGGGGATGCCAGGCGCTCCGCGTCCTCGGGGTTGGAGATGAAGCCGGCCTCGAACAGCGCCGAGGGAACATCGGGTGCGCGCAGCACGACGAGGGCCGCCGAGCGCTTCGCCTGCGGGTGGAAGTCGAGCACGCTCTGTCCCTCGCGAAGGATCAGCGAAGCAAATTCGTCCGACTGTTCCTGGGTCCGCCGCTGCGACAGCTCGACGAGGATCGCGTTGACGTTCTCGTCCCGCCCGGCGAGGCGTACCCCGTTGACCATGTCGGCACTGTTCTCGCGCGCTGCGAACCGCTCCGCGGCCTCGCTCGAGGCCCGGGCCGAGAGCGTATAGACGCTGGCCCCGCTGATTCCCGACTTCTCGCCCGCCGAATCGGCATGAATCGAGAGGAACAGGTCCGCGCCGAGCGCCCGGGCGATCTCCGAACGCTCCTCGAGGGCAAGGAACCGGTCGTCGTCGCGGGTCATCGCGACGCGCACCCCGCCTCCGCGCAGGAGCTCGTCTCGCAGGGCGCGCGCGAGGCCGAGCGCGAGGGTCTTTTCCCTGGTCCCGGCCAGCGGCCCGGTGCCGCTGGCGCCAGGGTCGTGCCCGCCGTGCCCGGCGTCGATCACGATCAGCGGACGGCCCGGACCTTGCGGTCCCTCGACCGGAGGCAGCCCGACACCCTCGCTCGGATCCGGCAGTTCGACCCGGATCACATAGCCCCGCCCAAGCAGCGGAGGTTCGACGCCCAGCGCAAGGCCGAGTCCGTAAAGCGCCAGCAGGAGCATGACGGGCGCGACGAACACGAGCGCAAGCTGCAGTCGGTAAGGCATCCCGCCGCTGGTTAACGGCGCCTTGCCTCGCGAACCAAGGGTTTTTTGCTCGACGGCGCAATAAGGTTGCCGAGCCATTCCCCCGATGCTAGCAAACCCGTGTCCGGCGACCGGGTCCTCGACCCGGCCGTGCCGGCTCCGCCGGAGCTCCGACTTGAAGCTCCGGACACGCTTGCAGGTTGATGCCCGAATGAGAAGCCCAGGCCATTTCGCCAACTCGCAACCGGACGGTTGCGTCGCGGCGATTGCCCCCGCGCGGTCAGTGTCCCCGCGCCTTCGCATTCCGGCAGACACGTTCCGCGGCGTTTCCGGCCTCGTTGCCGGCCGCGCCTATCCATTCTCCGCTCGCTCCCGCGGCGGAAACCACACAGATCGGCGCGTCCCGGCTGCCCGCCTGTTCCTTTCGGACCAGGGCAAGGAAGCCGCACGCGCCCGGAGACTATTCAATGGCAACGCGCATGCTGATCGATGCGCGCCACCCGGAAGAAACGCGGGTGGCGGTGCTCAAGGGCAACCGGATTGAGGAATTCGATTTCGAATCTGCCGAACACAAGCAGATCAAGGGTAACATCTATCTCGCCAAGGTAACGCGAGTCGAACCGTCGCTGCAGGCGGCGTTCGTCGATTTCGGCGGCAACCGGCATGGATTTCTCGCCTTCAGCGAAATCCACCCGGACTACTACCAGATTCCGGCGGCCGACCGCGCTGCCCTGCTCGCAGAAGAGCAGGCGCACGCGGAGGAAGAAGCCGCGCTGCGCGCCGACGAAGACGACGACGAAGAGGAAGTCTTCGCCGCCGAGGACGACGAGGTCTCGCACGTCGAGGAGATCGACTCCGGCGACAAGGATCATGTCGCCACGATCGAGGATGGCCTGGTCGAGAACGGTGACGAGGACGACGAGGCGGAAGACGCCGAGGCCGACATCGTCGTGGATGAAGAAGGCGAGCCAGCCCCGCGCGAACGGCGCGGGCGCTCGCGCCGCCAGGGCCGCGGCCAGTCGCGCGCCAAGGAGATCGACGAACTGCGCGCCAAGCGCCAGGCGCTGCGGCGCCGCTACAAGATCCAGGACGTGATCCAGCGGCGCCAGGTGCTGCTCGTCCAGGTCGTCAAGGAAGAGCGCGGCAACAAGGGCGCAGCGCTGACCACCTACCTCAGCCTCGCCGGCCGCTACTGCGTGCTGATGCCGAACTCGAGCCACGGCGGCGGCATCAGCCGCAAGATCTCGAGCGGCGCCGACCGCAAGCGGCTGAAGCAGATCGTCAGCGAGCTGACCCTGCCCAAGTCGATGGGGCTGATCGTCCGCACGGCCGGCCTCCAGCGCAACAAGACCGAAATCAAGCGCGACTTCGACTACCTCGCCCGCCTGTGGGACGAGATCCGCGAGCGGACCCTCGCCTCGAGCGCGCCGGCGCTGATCCATTCGGACAGCGACCTCGTGAAGCGCGCGATTCGCGACATCTACAACCGCGAGATCGAGGAAGTCGTCGTCGAAGGCGAAGGCGGCTACCGCGCGGCCAAGGAGTTCATGAAGCTGCTGATGCCGAGCCATGCCCGGCGCGTGAAGCAGTACGTCGACCCGGTGCCGCTGTTCCAGCGCTACGGCGCCGAGGACCAGCTCTCGGCGATGTACGACCCGGTGGTGCAGCTCAAGAGCGGCGGCTACCTGGTGATCAACCCGACCGAGGCGCTGGTCTCGATCGACATCAACTCGGGCCGCTCGACCAAGGAGCACGGCATCGAGGCGACCGCGCTCAACACCAACCTCGAGGCGGCGCGCGAGATCGCCCGCCAGTTGCGCCTGCGCGACATGGCGGGGCTCATCGTCATCGACTTCATCGACATGGAGTACGGATCGAACATCCGGAAGGTCGAGAAGGCGATGAAGGAGGCGCTCAAGAACGACCGCGCGCGCATCCAGGTCGGCCGCATTTCCGGCTTCGGGCTGATGGAAATGAGCCGCCAGCGGCTGCGCACCGGCGTGCTCGAAGCGACCACCCGCCCCTGCCCGCACTGCGACGGCACCGGTCTCGTGCGCACGGCCTCGAGCGCCGGCCTCTCGGCGCTGCGGCTGATCGAGGACGAGGCAGCCAAGGGCAAGGGCACGACGATCACGCTCTACGCCTCGACCGAGGCCGCGGTGTACCTGCTCAACGCCAAGCGCGCCGACCTTGCGGAGATCGAACAGCGCTACGGCGTCAAGGTCGAGGTGCTGCCCGAGGGCGAGCAGGAAGGCGCCAAGATGCGCGTCGCCAGCACCGGCCCGCGGCCGGCCTCGATCCCCCGCTTCGCCCCGCTCGTCGAAGAAGAAGAAGACGACGAGCCGGTTGCCGAGGACGAACTCGAGCTCGAGGACGAGGAAGAAGCGCACGAGGAGCGTTCCGACGGCGAAGGCCGCGGCAAGCGGCGCCGGCGCCGCCGTGGCGGCCGCGGGCGCAATCGCGAGGACCGCGAGGCGAGCGGCGAGGAGACGTCCGAGGACGAGGACGGTGAGCGCGACGAAGCGCCGCGTACCGAGGAAGACGAGGCCGGCGAACGGCCGCGCAAGCGCCGGCGGCGCGGCGGCCGTCGTCGCCGTCGCCACGCAGATGCCGAGGGCGAGGCGGTAGCCGAGGTCGCGGATGCCGAGGAGCCGGAGGCGATCGCCGAAGAGCAGCCCGCCGAACTCGCGACCGAAGCCGAGCCTGAGCCGGACGAGGAGGCGCCGAAACTGCGCAGCCGTCGGCGCAAGGCAAAGGCAGCCGACGAGGAGCCGGTGAATGAGGCCTCCCCGGCGGAGGCGGAGACGGAGCCCTCTCCGAAGCCCCGCTCGCGCCGCAGGAAGGCCGACGGGGCCGAACCGGAAGCTGTCGAAGCGGCCGCCAAACCCGAAGCCGAAGCAGAGCCCGCCAAGCCCAGGCGCTCGCGCCGCAAGAAGGCCGACGAGGTCTCGGCGGAGGAAGCGGAACCCGTGACGGAAGCCGTTGCGGCCAGCACTCCCGAGCCTGAGGCGGAGGCCGCACCCGAGCCTGAGGCGGAGGCCGAAGCATCCAGGCCGCGCCGCAGCGGCTGGTGGCAACGGACCTTCGGCGACTGACGCTTACCGCCGATCGCCTCGTCCCATGGGACGCTCCTTCCGCACCGACGGCGAGCATGTCTGAAGCGACGACGATCGCGATCGTGCTCGCCGGTCAGCGGCAGGGCGTGGTCAACCCACTCGCGGCGCGGGCCGGCGTGTCGCACAAGTGCCTCGTGCCGATCGCCGGCAAACCGCTGATCGCGCACGTGCTCGAGACGCTGACCACAGTCCCGGGGCTCGCCGAGATCCGCATCTCGGTCGAGCCCTCGGCGGAGCCCGAGTTGCGACCGATCCTCGCGCAGTTCGCCGAGAGGAACGCGCCGATCCACCTCGTGCCGAGCGAGGCGCGCCTCGCCGACAGCCTCGTCTCGGCGACCGGAAACGACCCTGGTCCGTTTTTCGTCACGACCGCGGACAACGTCCTGCTCACGCCCGACGCCGTGGCTCAGGTCCGCGAGGCCCTGGAAGGCGCCGACGCGGTCGCCGCGATGGCGCGCCGGAGCAACGTGCTGGCGGCGCACCCGGAGGGCCAGCGAAACTTCTACCGCTTCCGCGACGACGAATACGCCAACTGCAACGTCTATGCCCTCGCCAACCGCAAGGCGATCGACGCCGGGGCGCAGGTGTTTCGCGGCGGGGGGCAGTTCATGAAGAGCGTCTGGCGGATGGTCACCGCGTTCGGCCTGCACAACATCCTGCTGCTGCGGCTCGGGGTGTTCAGCCGCGAGGCGGCGATGCGGCGGTTGAGCCGCCGGCTCGGACTGGTCGTGCGAGTGATCGAGTTCACCGACGGCGCGCTCGCCGTCGATGTCGACAACGAGCGGACCTACAAGGTCTGCGAGGAAATCCTCGCGCGGCGCGCGCGAGGAGCCTAGGCAGCCGCCCGCAGCGCCCCGGCGATGCGCTCCATGTCGCCGACGAGGCGCCGGTCGAGATCGGCCTCGTCCAGCTTCGCGAAGGCGACGATCTGCGGCATCGACAGGCCAACGCGCAGCGTGCCGCCCCATTCGGGCCCGCCGTTGCGCACGCACCGCGCCGGCTGGCCGAGACGGATGCCGCCGAGCGCCAGTTCGCGGTGCAGGCGCTGCGCATCCTCGAAGCTGCAGGCGCCCGGGAAACGGCTGACGTCGAGCGTCGCCAGCGTGCGCATCTCGATCGGGTGCTCGATCTCTTCGTCGTCCTCGCCCGGGGGCGAAGGACGCACGAACGAGAAGCCCAGCGGCGTCGCGAGTCCGTCGCGCAAGGCGGCCTGGAACGCGGCGATCACTCGCTCGACGGCCGCCATCGGCAGCGCCTGGAACCGTTCGAGCTCGAAGATCGAGGCTTCGAAGCGGAGCCACAGGCCGGTGTTGCTTTCGTCGGGCAGCGTCTCGCGACCGGGCCAGCCCCGCGGCCATTCGATCCGGCTGAACACGCCCGCAAGGCCCGGCGGCAGCGTCCCGGCCCGCTCGGCCACCCCCGCGGGTATGATCGCGAAGCCGTTGAACGGCGGGCCGCCCATGAACTTCGACCCGGTCAGGAAGACGATCGCATCCCGGTTGAGATAGGCGTGCAGCGCCTCGGTCGTGATGCGGGCCTGGCACGCGTCGATGACGAACGTCGCGCCCTCGCCCCACTCGCGCCGGAGACGGTCGATGTCCTCCAGCTCGGGCAGCACGAGCCCGGTCTTGGAGCCGTGGACCACGTGCACGAGCGCGTGGCGCGACATGCCGCGGGCGAGCGCCAGCTCGGTCGCTATCTCGGCGGCGACCGCGCTGCTCGACCGGGCTATGCCCCGGGCGCAGCGGACGGGAACGTCGGCAAGGCTGACCCGCTCCAGCCCGGCCAGGCACTGGCCGGGTTCCACCGGAAGGCCGCGCGCGGTGACCTCGGCGAAGAACCGGCCGTGGGCCGACTGGATGCAGCCGCTTCCGACCTCGTCCGCGCCGAGCAGGATGTTGTGGATTCCCCCCGGCGATCGACCGGCAACGGCCGCCAGGGCGACATATTCGAGATCGGTGCCCGAAGGGGCGAAGACGATGGCGCAGTCGTCCGGCAGCCGGTAGGCGGCCCTGAGGCGCGACCGCAGCCGCTCGAGTTGCGCCTCCTCGTCCCTGCCGGCCTTGTCCGCCAGTTCGAGAATGCGCGCGAAAGCCTCATGCGACATGTCGTTCGCGGTCGACGAGGCATAAGCCAGCGTCGTGCGCGGATAGGGCCCCGAAAGATACTTGTTCAGGCCGGTTACCGGATCGAGGGTAATACGCGAGTCCCCCCCGCTCGAGAGCAACTCGATGGCCCGCATCGCGGCCTCGTCGGGTTCGACGTCGCCCGCCAAAGTGGGAAGCCGCAATTCGCGCGTCAGGGGCATATGCGGATTTTTGGGGTTTGCTGCGAGCGCACGCCCCCATATGGCCGCGAAAAATTTCCGACGAAAGGGCTCACACGCTTTGTCACCGTCGAATTTGCACCCCTTGTCGCCGCTCGTGATTCCGGCGGAGGCCCGGAAGCGGCTGCGCTTCCTGTTCATCGCCAAGCACGCGCTGTGGCGCGGCGGTCTCCATCCCGAGGACGGCAACCATGCCGTGTACCACGTGGAAATCCGCACGATCCTCGAGGAGCTCGGCCTGAACCTGGTGCTGGCCGACAGGTTCGAGGTCCTGTTCGAGCGGCCCGAGGTCGACTTCGTCTTCCCGCTGCTCAACCGCGCGGGGTTCCTCAACTCGGAGATGCTGTGCCCGCTGCTGTGCACGCGCCTCGGCCTGCCTTTCGTCGGCGCGAGCCCGATCCTGCGGGGGCTCAGCGATGACAAGGCGCTGGCCAAGCGCGCGGCCGTGGCAGCCGGCGTGCCGACGGCGCCGTGGGCGATCTACCGCCGCGGCGCGCCTGTCAGCGAGAGCGTCTGCCCGCCCGCCGAGCGGTGGGTCATCAAGCCCAACGCTTCGTCGGCGAGCTGGGGCGTGCGTGACGCGACCGACTGGCCCGGTGTCGCGCGCGCCGTCGAGGAGTTGCATGACGAAGGGCACGATGCGATCGTGGAACCGTTTCTCGTCGGCAGCGACGTCGAGGTACCGGTGATCACCATGGGCGACCCGGTGATCCTGCCGAAGATGATCTTCCGCCAGGCCGATCCGAGCCATCTCAGGACCTATTACGAGAAGCGCGACCTGGTCGACCGCAGCGCCAAGTACTCGCTCGACCCGTTCGAGGACGAGAAGATCTCGGCGCTGATCTCGGAGTACACCACCAAGCTCTACGCGGAGTACCGCCCGTTCGACTATGGCCGGTTCGAGTTCCGGGTGAACGAGGACACCGGCGAGGTGAGGTTCCTCGAGGTCAATCTCAACTGCAACCTGTGGTCCGAGAAGGTCTTCGGCCGCGCGGCCAAGCTCGCCGGGCTGACGCATCCCCAGTTGATCGAGACGATCCTGGCGGACTCGCTGCGCCGCTGGAAGCTGATCTAGCCGACACCCGCGGCGCAGGCTTCTGCCCGCGCCAGCAGGAAGGCGCGCTCGCGCGCGTTGCGCGTCAGGCGCGCTGCTTCCTCGAACTGCGCCTTCGCCTGCTCGAACCGCCCGGCCCGAAACAGAAAGTCTCCGCGTGCCGCGCGCAGGGGCGCGTAGTCGCGCAGGCGGGGCTCGTCCGCGATCGCCTCGACGAGCCGGAGGCCCGCATCGGGCCCGAACGCCATGCTGTGCGCCACGGCCCGGTTCAGCTCGACCACGGGTGACGGCATTTCTTCACTCAGCCTGTCGTAGAGACCGGCGATCCGCGGCCAGTCGGTCTCCTCCGCCCGCCCCGCTCGGGCGTGGCACGCGGCCAGCGCCGCCTGCAGCGCGTAGGGCCCATTGGCACCGCCAAGGGCTTCGGCCCGCGCCAGCGCTTCGAGGCCGCGCCGGATCAGAAGCTGGTCCCAGCGCGCACGGTTCTGCTCCGGGAGCGGCACAAGAGCGCCATCGGGTCCGGTCCGGGCCGCAAGACGCGAGGCCTGCAGCTCCATCAGTGCGACCAGGCCAAGGACCTCGGATTCGTCGGGCATCAGTCCGGCAAGGATGCGCCCGAGCCGCCGGGCCTCTTCGCACAGTGCCGGCCGGACGAGTTCGTCACCCGCGGTCGCCGCGTAGCCTTCGTTGAAGATCAGGTAGATCACCTCGAGAACCGAGGCCAGGCGCTGCTGCCGGTCGGCGCCGCGCGGCACTTCGAACGCCAGCCCTGCACGAGCGATCGCCTTCTTGGCCCGGACGATACGCTGCGCGATCGTGGGCTCGCTCGCCAGGAACGCCCGCGCGATTTCCTCGGTCGTCAGCCCGCCGATCAGCCGCAGCGTCAGCGCCGCGCGGGCATCGCGGGACAGCACCGGGTGGCAGGCGGTGAAGATCAGGCCGAGCAGCTCGTCACCGAGGTCGTCGTCGATCGCCGCCTCGATTGCCTCGGCGCTCGCGTCTTCCTGGTCCAGCTCGCGGGCGATCTCGGCATGCTTGCGCTCAACCATGCGCTCGCGCCGAATCCCGTCGATCGCGCGACGTTTCGCCGCCGCCATGAGCCAGGCACCGGGCCGGTCGGGAACCCCGCTCTTCGGCCAATCGGCGAGCGCAATGAGCAGCGCCTCCTGCGCCAGCTCCTCCGCACGGTCCACGTCGCGGACCATGCGCGCGAGACCGGCGACGAGCCGCGCCCGTTCTATCCGGAACGTGGCTTCGACCGCTCTCCGGGCTTCGTCCGCCGCCATGCCGGCCTTGTCCCCGATGCCCGGGGCCGAGGCAAGCGCGGCGGCGGAACGGGTTCTAGCGGTCTTCGAGCTTCTGCCGCACGCGCTCGTGGACAGCCTCGGCCTCGGGGGTCATGATCTCGTCGAAGTCGGACATCTCATAGACCGGACGGATCTCGATCTCGCTCGGCCCGAACATCGGGTTCGGGCAGCGCTTCACCCAGGCGACCGCCTCGTCCATGTCCTTGACTTCCCAGATCCAGTAGCCGGCGACCAGCTCGCGGGTTTCCGCGAACGGGCCGTCGATCACCGTGCGGATGGGCCCGTCAAACGCGACCCGCTTGCCGTATGAGCTCGGCTTGAGCCCGTCGCCACCGAGCATGATCCCGGCGTTGACCAGCTCCTCGTTGAACCGGCCCATCGCCTCGAGCAGCTCGGGCGGAGCCATCCGGCCCTGCTCGCTGTCCTCGGTCGCCTTCACGAACACCAGCACTCGCATCGTCAACTCTCCTTCGATGGTCGGGCCGCCGTCCGGCCCGTACCCCATCGACGAATGGCGACTGGCATATTCGACAGACGGCGGGAAAACTTTTTCGCGCTGCCGTTCAGGCCGACAATGCTTCGAGGCCAGGCTTCAAGACGATCTTGGTGCAGGTGTCCTGTTCGTCGTGGAACTTCCGGTACCCCTCGGGCCCCTGGTCGAGCGGCAGACGATGGCTGATGAGGAAGGTCGAATCGATCTTGCCCTCGGCGATCGCCGTGTAGAGCGGACGCAGGTAGCGTTGCACGTGGGTCTGGCCGGTCCTGAGCGTCAGGCCCTTCTGCATCAGCGCGCCGAGCGGAAACTTGTCGAGCACGCCGCCGTAGACCCCGGGCATCGAAATCCGGCCGCCCTTGCGTGTGGCAAGGATCACCTGCCGGATCACATGGCCGCGATCGGTGCCCAGGAGCGTCGACACCTTGATCTGGTCCCAGATGTTGTCGGCGAAGGCACCGTGCGCTTCCAGACCGACGCAGTCGATCGACGCGTCGGGGCCGATCCCGCCGGTCATGTCCTGCAGCGCCTCGTAGACCTTGCTCTGCTCGAAATCGATCGTCTCGGCGCCGAACCGACGGGCCAGCTCGAGCCGATGATGGAAGTGGTCGATCGCGATGACCCGCTCCGCCCCCATGAGGAACGCCGACTGGACCGCGAACAGGCCAACCGGACCGCAGCCCCACACCGCCACCGTGTCTCCCGGCTCGATTCCGGCGTTCTCCGCCGCCATCCATCCGGTCGGCAGGATGTCGGTCAGGAACAGCACCTTGTCGTCGTCGATGCTGTCGTCGGGGATGACCAGCGGACCGAAATCCGAGAACGGGACCCGCACATACTCGGCCTGCCCGCCCGAATAGCCGCCGGTCAGGTGGCTGTATCCGAACAATCCGGCCATTGGCTGGCCGTACAATTCGCGCCCCATGTCCTGCTTGTCGGCAGGGTTGCCGTTCTCGCAACCCGAGTACTGCTGCTTGCTGCAGTGATAGCACCGTCCGCACGAGATCGTGAATGGGACCACCACCCGCTGCCCGGGCCGCAGCGTGCTCGCTGAGCCCGCCTCGACGACCTCTCCCATGAACTCGTGGCCGAGCACGTCGCCGGGCTTCAGCGAGGGGATGTAGCCGTCGTACAGGTGCAGGTCGGAGCCGCAGATGGCCGTCGAAGTGACGCGGATGACCGCGTCTCTCGGATTGAGGATCTCGGGGTCGTCGACCGTCTCGCAGCGGACGTCGTGCTTGCCATGCCAGGTGATCGCTTTCATGTCCGCTTCTCCGCCAGGGCCTGGTCCTCGTTGCGCTCGTCGCGCTGGCGGCGGTTGCGCGCACTTGTGGCGATCTCGCCGGCTTCCATCAGCTGCTTGAAGCGGTGCAGGTCTCGCCTCGTCTGCAGGCGGGGCTCGCGCTGGAACAGCCTGGCGATGGTCCGACCGATAGCCCCGCCCGGCGGACTATAGGCGATGACGGCCCGCACGACGGTCCCGCGATCTCCCGCGTCGGCGAATGTGATCCGCCCGCTGTTCGCGACGTCAGCACCCTCAGCCGACTGCCAGTAGATCTCGCGCCCGGGCTCTTCCTTTGTGACGACCGATTCCCAGCTCACTTCGTTTCCGCCCGGCGCCTTCACGGTCCAGAGCGAACGATGCCTGTCGCGCACCTCGATCGAAACCAGGTTCTCCAGCACCTGGACCAGGTTCGCCGGATTGCGCCAGAAATCGTAGAGGTCCTGCGCCGAACGGCTGATCGTGACGCTCTCCGCCACCAGAGTGCGGTCGGGATGGATGTCCTTGGCGGCAGTGATCGGCGCGTCGTCGCGCTCGACCGTTTCGCTGAGCTGTTCCTGTTTCATCGGGGGTTCCTCGGGCACGGATGTCGTTAGGCGACCCCCCCGGCCACAGGCCCGTTCCCGGCGACGACCCGACCGGCCTGTCGCGATAACCGGTCCGCCGTGGCAACGCTCGCTTGCCCCGCGGCCGTGGATCGCTAGATAGGCCGCACAACCGAGGACAGCAGATGGCCACCTTTACCCTGCCCAAGAACAGCCGGATCAACCCAAAGGGCCGCGAGCACAAGGCACAAGGGGCCAAGCGCGTCCAAACCTTCAGGATCTACCGCTGGGACCCCGAGAGCGGGGAGAACCCGCGCTACGACCTGTTCGAGATCGATCTCGACGATTGCGGGCCGATGGTCCTCGACGCGCTGATCAAGATCAAGAACGAGATCGATCCGACACTGACCTTCCGCCGTTCGTGCCGCGAGGGCATCTGCGGTTCCTGTTCGATGAACATCAACGGCCGCAACGGCCTCGCCTGCACCACGGCGATCGAGGATCTGTCCGGCGAGATTCGCATCACCCCCCTCCCCCACATGGAGGTGATCAAGGACCTCGTCCCGGACTTCTCCCACTTCTACGCGCAGTACGCCTCGATCCGACCATGGCTGCAGACCGTGACCACAACGCCCAGCAAGGAACGCCTGCAGAGCCCCGAGCAGCGCGAAAAGCTCGACGGACTCTACGAGTGCATCCTGTGTGCCTGCTGCTCGACGGCGTGCCCGAGCTATTGGTGGAATTCGGACAAGTTCCTCGGCCCCGCGATCCTGCTTCAGGCCTACCGCTGGCTGGCGGACAGTCGTGACGAAATGACCGGGGAACGGCTCGACCAGCTGGAGGACCCGTTCCGGCTGTACCGCTGCCACACCATCATGAACTGCGCCAACGTCTGCCCCAAGGGGCTGAACCCGGCAAAGGCGATTGCCGAAATCAAGAAGCTCCAGGTGGAGCGCCAGGTCTGATGCCCGGTATCGGCGAGGGAGAAACCCTCGAAGGCGGCTGCCTGTGCGGCGCCATTCGCTACCACCTGTCGGGGCCCACGCTGTTCGTGTCGCAGTGCGCGTGCAAGGATTGCCAGAAGGCGACCGGCACCGGCCACACGACGATCGTCGGCGTCCACCGCAGCCAGCTCGAACTCAGCGGAACCCCGGCGACCTACACCAATGTCGGCGATACCGGCGGCAGTGTGACGCGCCATTTCTGCGGGACTTGCGGCGGGCGCCTGTACACCTCGGGCGACCTGCCCGGGGAGTTCATCATGGTCCAGGCCGGATCGCTCGATGATCCGGGCGCGGTTTCGCCGGAGAGCGTGATCTACATGAAGGACGCGGTTCCCTGGGACCGTTTCGACCCGGAGCTGCCCAAGTACGAGGCCATGCAACCGCGCGACTGATGGGCGGAATGCTTGCCCGCTACGACGCGCTGGTTGCGGCCGGCGAGTTGCGTCCCGACCCCGAGCAACAGCTGGCGGCAGCCCGGCTCGACGCGCTTCAGCGCTCGCTCGAAACTGAAACGCCGCGCGGTCTGCTGCGGGTTTTCCGCAGGCCTGCGCCGGTGCGCGGAGTCTACCTCTGGGGCGGCGTTGGGCGCGGCAAGTCGATGCTGATGGACCTGTTCCACGAGACGCTGGCCATCCCGGACAAGCGCCGCGTCCACTTTCACGCCTTCATGCTCGAGGTGCACCAGCGACTGCGCGAGGCGCGCAAGTCGGAGGAAGGCGACCCCGTGCCACCAGTCGCCGCCGCACTGGCCGAGAACCTGCGATGCCTCGCGTTCGACGAGATGGTGGTCAACAATTCGGCCGACGCGATGATCATGAGCCGGCTGTTCCGGGCGCTGATCGTCGACGAGGGCGTGACCGTGGTGACTACCTCGAACCGCCCGCCGCGCGACCTCTACAAGGACGGCCTCAACCGGGAACATTTCCTGCCGTTCATTGAGCTGATCGAAGCCAGGCTCGACGTGCTCGAGCTCAACGGCCCGGTCGACTACCGGCTCGACCGTCTCGGCGACATGGCGACCTGGCATACTCCACTCGGCGATGCCGCGACCGCACAGCTGCGCGAGGCGTTCTTCCGCCTGACCGACTATCCGCCCGAGGACGCGGCGCACGTGCCCTCGGCCGAGCTCGACGTCGGCGGCGGACGGACGCTGCACGTTCCGAAGAGCTTCAAGGGCGTCGCGGTGTTCAGCTTCAAGCGGCTCTGCGGCGAGCCGCGCGGGGCCGCCGACTACCTGGCGATAGCGCACACGTACCACACGGTTATCGTGGTCGGCATTCCGGTCATGGGCCCCGAGATGCGCAACGAGGCCGCGCGCTTCGTCACGCTGATCGACGCGCTTTACGAGAACAAGGTCAAGCTCCTCGCCTCAGCCGCGGCCGAGCCCGAACGGCTCTACCCGGCCGGAGACGGGCAGTTCGAATTCGCGCGAACCGTCAGCCGCCTGAGGGAAATGCAGAGCGCCGAGTACATGGCGCTGGGGCACGGCGAGCCGAGCTGACCCAGGCCCGGGGTACCTGGTCAGGCGGCACGATCGGCGACGGCGCGATCGCCCACGCGTTCCTGAGCGCGGGTCAGGCGGTTCATGACCTTGAGGTCGCCGTCGGAGAGCTGCAGCGCGGCGTCGGCCCAGAGGTCGACGATACGCTTCAATTCGCCGAGCCCGATGGGGTTGGTCAGCTTCATTGCCTTGCGCGAATTGACGAGACCCGGATGGCGCCGCTCGCACTTGCGGATGAACTCCTCGCAAGCGGCCAGGCCCGCGCCGGGCTCCGCGAGGTGGTGAACGAGGCCGAGCTCGTACATCTCTTCGGCGGTGTAGGTGTGGTTCGACACGATCAACCGATCGGCCATGGCGGTGCCCAGCTTGCGCGAGAGAATCGCATGCGCGCCCATGCCGGGGAAGAGGCCGAACAGGATCTCGGGCAGGCCGAAGGTCGCATCGCGCTCGGCGACAATGTAGTCGAACGACAGCAGCGCCTCGAAGCCTCCGCCGAGTGCCGCGCCCTGGACCAGGCCGATCGTCAGCATCGGCAGGTCGAGCGAATGCATGTTGCGATGGAGAATCTCGACGCAGCGATAGCCGTAACGGGCCAGCCCGTCGCGGTCGCCGGTCCGGATCAATCGCTCGAACAGCGAAAGGTCACCGCCGAAGCAGAACACGCCGGGAGACCGGCTGCCGAGGATCAGGTAGCGCAGCGGGACCTGGCCCGGGCCAAAGTTCTCGACGATGAGCCGCTGCCACGCCTCGAAATCGTGAAGCATCGAGGGCGTGAAGCTCGGCCGACCCTCGGGCCGCATGAAAGTCCACAGCGTGGCATCGCTGGCACGGTAGAGGACATCGAGCTCGGTCAGCTCGAACAGCTGCCGATCAATGGCCGAGTGAAGGCGGTTCTCTTCGACGAGGTGCTCGTCACCGCCCCCGAACTCGAAAACGCCCTCATCGCCATGCGACAGGTTTTCTTCAGTACGGTCCAAATGACCGGAAAGCCGGTCCATAGTCACCTCGTTCGCAACCCGATGCGTCCAAGGAGTTTTTCTTTGAACGCATCGTGATGCTATCACGACTTAGGGGGTTGGCAACCAAGTATTTACCACCTTGCACGCGTCCGATCGGGACGTTCCCAAAATGACACAGCGCAATTCGGTAGGTGATTGTGCCTATTGAGTGGCGAGACCGAGCCTGACGAGCGAGCGGTCGAGCATCAGCAGTTGCCACAGCAATCGCGAGTGATCGGCCCTGCCGGCGCGATGTGCTTCGGCCAGTCCCGCGAGGCGCGCCGTGTCGAACCAACCCGTCCGCGCCAGCGCGGCGCTCGTCGCGATGCCCTGGGCCTCGCGGGCCAGGGGACCACGAAACCACTCTGCGATCGGCGTCACGAACCCCTGCTTCGGGCGGTAGAGGACATCGGAGGGAAGGTAGCGGCGCATCGCTTTCTTGAGCAGGTACTTGCCCGTGCGTCCGCGCACGCGCATGCGTTCGGGTAGCGAGGCCGCGAATTCGATCAGGCGGTGATCGAGCAACGGCTCCCGCGCCTCGAGGCTCACCGCCATGCTCGTGCGGTCCACCTTGGTCAGGATGTCGCCCGGCAGCCAGAAGCGCAGGTCGGCGTATTGCGCCCGGTCGAGGCCCGACCGCGCCGGCGCTCGCTCCATCGTCGCGACGAGCGCCGCCTCGGCCCGGTATCCGTGCAGCCCGCGGGCGAAATCCCTGGAATAGAGCGTTTCGCGCAGTTCGGGCGGCGTGACCGACAGCGCCCGAGCGTATCCTTCCGCTCCGCTCCCCGCGAGCGACAGCAACGTGGTCTTCGCTCTTAGCGGACGCGGGGCCCAGTCGGCCTTCGGCCAGGCGCGCCCGAGCGGCTCGAGCACGCGGCCGCGGAACCCAGCGGGCAGCCACTGGCGGACCCGCTCCTCGTGCGCGTGGAACACCTGCCGGCGATACCCGGCGAAGGCCTCGTCAGCGCCGTCGCCTGACAGGGCAACGGTGACCGTCTCGCGCGCGAGCTTGCACACGGTCCAGGTCGGCAACGCGGAGGCGTCGGCGAACGGCTCGTCGAACATCGCCGCGAGGGCATCGATCATCCCGAACTGGTCCGCGCCCACCCGCCGGGCGTGGTGATCTGTGCCGAACAGCTCGGCAACCCTGGCCGCGTAGCTCGTCTCGTCAGCGGCGGCGACGTCGAAGCCGATCGAGCAGGTCTTGACCGGCGAGCGGCTCGCCTCGGCCATCAGCGCGACGACGCTCGACGAATCGACCCCGCCTGACAGGAACGCGCCGAGCGGCACGTCGGCGACCATCCGGCTCGTCACGGCCTCGCGCAGGTGGTGCAACAGCTCGGCCTCGAGATCGCGCTCCGAGCCCCTGCGGCGCTCGGCGAACGATGCGTCCCACCACTGCACGGGCGCCGCCGGCGGAGCATCGTGCCTGAGCAGCCGGTAGTGACCCGCGGGCAGCTTTTCGACACCCGCGAGGATCGAGCGATGGTCGGGTACGTAGCCCCAGGTCAGGTAATCCTCGACCGCCAGCGGATCGACCTCGCGCCGCAGAAGGGGGTGTGCGAGCAGCCCCTTGAGCTCGGAGGCGAAAGCGAGGCTGCCGTCCGACAGCAGCGCCATGAACAACGGCTTCACCCCCAGCCGGTCGCGCGCGAGAAACAGCGTGCGCTCGACGGTGTCGTAGATCGCGAAGGCGAACATGCCGTGCAGGCGCGACAGGCATTCCGGGCCCCACTGCTGCCAGGCGGCGAGGATGGCCTCGGTGTCGCCCTGCGTGCGGAACCGCGTGCCGATCGCCTCCAGCTCGCGGCGCAGCTCGCGGAAGTTGTAGATCTCGCCATTGAAGACGATGACCGCGCGCCCGTCGGCGGAGACCATCGGCTGCGGCGACCCCTCGAGATCGATGATCGACAGGCGCCGGTGGCCGAGGCCCACGCCCGGCGCGGTCCAGACTCCCGAGCCGTCGGGACCGCGGTGCGCGAGCGCGTCGCACATCCGCTCGACCCGGGCGGGATCGACCGGCTTGGCCGTGCCGCAATGGAAGATGCCCGCGATCCCGCACATTGGCGCTGGACGTTAGGGAAGCGGCAGCGAATGGTCCATCCACACTCCGGCCGCGGCCAGCGCGAGGATGGCGAGCAGCGCCGGTCGGCCGTGGACTTCGTACTTCGCAAGAAGGCCTGTCGCTGGCGAGGCTTCGATCGCGTCAATCTCGACCAGCGGGTCATCGGGCGAGCGGTCGAAGAACCGCCAAGAGAAGCCGAGAAGCGCCGTCATCACCAGCGCGAAGAAGATCCAGCCGTAGACGATGTGATCGAACCCCGCCGCGAACTCGATCCCATGCGACTGGGCGACGTAGATCGTCCCCCAGGCGCGTACCCCGTTGGCGAGCACCGGGACGACGACCGCGACCGACAGGAAGACGGCCCGTCGTTTCCAGCTGGCGAAGCACAGGTGCGCAACGAGCGTGCCGAGCGCGATCATGGCGACGAGGAACTTCACTCCCGAGCAGGCCTCGGCGACCTCGAACAGCCCGGCCGGCGTGTCGATGAACACGCCGTCGATCACCGCGGGGACACCGCTCGCGAGCGTGAGGCTGACCGCCATCTCGGCGGTGATCCGCTGCAGCACAGGAACGATCTCGTCGCCGAACGGCACGAGGAACAGCATGTAGCCGAGCGGGAACAGCAGCCCGGCGGTCACCCGCGGCCCGAGGAGCGCGACCGCCGCGCCCTGCAGCATGAGCACGGCGCCGAACTGGGCGACGAGATTGACGTCCAGCGCTGTGCCGGCGAACCACGCCAGCAGTCCGGCCGCGACTGCGAAGAGCCCGGGCCACCAGGCAACGGGATCAAGCCGGCGAAGCGCGGACCAGCGCAGCCGGACCAGCCACGCGAGGATCGGCGGGACCAGCAGGATGTGGTTGTAGGTCGAGACGTCCCACCACTGGTGCGCCATTTCCGCCCACGCGTCCCACGCGAGCGCGGCGAGCGCGATCCATGCAAGGGCGAGCCGCGACAGCGACGCGCGCCAGGCTTCGGGCAGGCCCCGCTCCTGGGGCGCCACCTGCAGGGCGAGCCCGTCAGGCGGCATCGCGCCGCTCCGGCCCAGTCCGACAATCTCGGGCAGTTCGGCCAGCATCGCGGGCCAGCCCATCCGCTCGATCACCCGACGCCGGGCCGCCTCGCCCATCACCCGCGCGTTCGCCGGATCGGCGACCAGCTCCAGCATGCGCGCGGCCAGGGCCTCGTCGTTGCCGCCGACGGCGAAGTGGACGCCGTCCTCGGCAGCGATCCCGGTTGCCGCCTCGGGGGTGAGCACGACCGGGCGCGCCATGGCCATCGCCTCGAGCACCTTGTTCTGCACGCCGCGGGCGATCGCCAGCGGGGCAAGCACGATGTCTGCGCCGGCAAGGAACGGGCGCACGTCGGGCACTTCGCCCCACACGCGCACACCGTTGATACCGTCGAGTGCCCGCACCTCGGCCACCGGCGCCCGGCCGACCAGGTGGAACCGTGCCTCCGGATGCACGGCGCGGATGCGCGGCATCAGCCGCTCGGCCCCTCGCCGGGCCGCCTCGACGTTGGGCGGATAATCCATCTGCCCGGTGAAAACGACGTGCGGACCGGGCGCCGAGAGCGCCGGATGGGGCTCGACCCAGGCGGGGTCGAAACGGTCGTGATCGATGCCGTTGCCGAGCACCGCGATTCGCCCATGGCACGACGCCGGCACGCGGCTCCTGAACAACGCCGCTTCGGCGTCGCTGATCAGCAGTGTCCGGTCGGCCCGCGCGACGAGCCGGGCTTCTTCGGCGCGGAGGGACCTCGCCTCGCGAGCGTGGACCGCGCTCATCGGCCACCGCGCGTCGCGCGCATAGGCTTCGAACTTGGCCGAATCGACGTCGACCAGATCGACGATGACCCGCCCGGGCCAGTCGTCGGGCACGTACTGCCCCATCTGGCCCGAGAACACGTAGATCGTGTCGACGTCCTGCTCCGCCAGCGTGCGTGCGACCCAGCCGGCGAGCTTCGGGTGGCGGAAGGCGGCAAGGCTGACCGGCTCCCCGCGCAGCAACGCCTCGATCCCCGCGAGGGGCAGAGATTTCGTTCGCAGCGGCATGCAGTAGCTCGCGGCAATCCCGGCAAGTTCGGTCGCCGCGTGGAGATCGGCCCGCGTTTCGGCAAAGCACCCGACATGCACCGGAGCCAGCTTCGCCAGCGCCTTGAGCAGGTTGTGCGAGCGGATCTTGTCCCCGCGGTCTGGGGGGAACGGCAGCCGGTGCGCGAGGAACAGGATCCCGCTCATCCGAGCCCCCTGGCGATCGGCGGGCCCAGACGATTGGCGACGGCCAGCGGCAGGCGCTTCCACAGGGCGATCCGCGCCGCGTGCCGCGCACTCGTCGGGTCGGCGTCGCGCCGCTCGGCGCCGGGGGCGGTCCAGCTCGCGTAGCTCAGCGGTTCGGGCACGAAGCCCCAGTTCTTCTTGAACGCCCAGGCCCCGCTGCCGGTCTTGCTGCGGCCGAAGTCGAACCGCGTGCAGCCCCGTGCGCGGGCGTGGCGCATCAGTTCGAAGTACATGCGGTCGTTGGCCCGCAGGTAGCGCGCGGCAAACGTCCCGCCACCCCAGTAGGGCAGCACGACACCCCCATGGTACAGCGACAGCACGCTGGCCACCGGTCGGCCCTGGTGGCGCACGGTCAGGATGTCGGCGTCGAGCGTGTCGAGCACGGCGTCGAACAGCGAGCGTGGGAACACGGGAGTGCCCAGATTGCGCACGCTCTCGGCATAAACCGCGTAATGCGCCGCCCGGTCAGGTTCAGCCGTTCCGACCGAGATTTCGAGGTCCTTCTCGAGACCCTTGCGGACCTCGGCGCGCTGCTTGCGCGGGATCGCCAGCAGTTCCGCCTCGTCGTCGGCCGCCAAGGGGCGCTCGAAACCACAGTGGCTGTCGGTACGGACCGCCCAGTCCCCGGGCGCAACGCCGCCGCGCAGCTCGACGGTCGGGCACGACAGGCGCAGTGCGTATTCCGCCGCCGCGCGGCACAGCGAAACAGCCGTGCTCTCGCGCGCCGCCAGCGCCCCACCCTCGACTGCGAAACCGCTCGATGCGAGAACGCGGCCGAACACCGGTGAGTGGACCTCGGTCAGCGGCAGCCAGCCGGTGATCGCCCCGCCCTTCTCCGCCACCAGCCCTCGTGCGCGCTGGCCCGTGCCTCGCTCGATGGCGCGCAGCCAGGCGGGCCGGTGGAACACGCTGCCGCCGGCTTCGGCGACGAACGCCTCGACCCGCGCCACCTCGTCGGGCTGGCGGAGGTCGACGGCGGAAACCCGCTCGGCAGCCAGGGCGAACGGCGCGTTCACGGCGAGGTTTCCTCGGCCCTGGCGCGCGCCGCTTCGATGTCGAGCCTCGCCGCCTCGCGGTGCGCGAGCAGGTCCATCCGGCCCCAGGCGAACTCGTGCACGAGCTGGCGCAGCTTGGGCGCCATCTGATCGAGGTTCGTGTAGTGGCGCAGCTTCGACTTGAGCGGCGCGCCCGCAACGCGAGGCTGGCCCGGGTCGATCTCCCACGGGTGGAAGTAGAAGATCGCCGGCCGCTCGTCGCGCCGGTTGACCTGGCGGATCGCCCAGCGGCTGAAGGCGTAGGGAAGCACGCGGAAGAACCCGCCCCCGCCGGCCGCGAGCCGCCTGCCGGCGAACATCGCGGTTGTCACCGGGATCTCGACCAGCGACGTCCACGGGATCGGCCGAAAGGCGAAGCGCGGAGCCTCGGGCCAGCCGTAGTGGTCGTGCGCAACCGGGGCCACGCTCGACGAGTAGGCGTAGCCGCGCTCGGCCAGCTCGAGAAACGCCCACGGCGTGCGCCGGTCGATCGAGAAGCTCGGCGCGCGGTAGCCGATCACGCGCATGCCCGCGGCGTCCTCGATGACCTTGCGCGCCCGCTCGATGTCCTCGCCGAAGCTCTTGCGGTCCATCGTGAACACGCGCTGGTGGTCCCAGCCGTGGCTGGCAAGCTCGTGCCCGCGTCGCGCTATCTCGCGCAGCAGCGGACCGTGCCGCTGAGCCACCCAGCCGAGCGTGAAGAACGTGGCCTTGACGTGGGCCTCGTCGAACATGTCGAGGATGGATCTGACGTTGGTGTCGACCCGGTCGGCGAGACCCGACCAGTCGTCGCGATCGATCACGCCCTCGAAAGCGCCGACCTGGAACCAGTCCTCGACGTCGACCGACAGCCCGTTGACGATCGTCGTCGCGAGATCGGCCCCGTCGCGAAAGGTGATCGCGTTCACGTCTATCGTCCCTCTCAGGCGATCCGCCGCCGCCCTGCAGCTCCTAGGCCGCCTTGGTCTGCTCCATTTCGCCTTCGATCCATTCGATCAGCATCGTCAGCGTCTGACGGATCGCCCGCTCCTGGTCGAAGATCCGCGCTTCGAGGCGAGCAACCTGTGCGGTCAGCGTCTCGATCTCGGGATGGACTGCGGCCCCCGAGACCGCATCCGCTTGCGCCGCAAGCTCGACTACCGCCTGCTGCAACTCGGCGATCTGCGCGTCGCGCTCGGCGAGCAGCTGGGTTATCGCCAGCGTATCGACCGGAGCCTGGGCAGGCTCGGGCTTCGGCGAAGGGGTCGCCGCGGCCGGTGGCGGTGCGACGGCCGGCTTGATCCGGCCTTCGTCGTAGGCACGCTCGGTCTCCATTTCCTCGAGTACCGAGCGCAGCATGATCTCGTCGATCCGCGTCCGTTGCTCGACCGCACCGAGCAGCAGCAGGCGGTTGGCAATCTGGTTGATCCGGCGCGGGATGCCCCCGCTGGCCGCGTGGAGCTGGACGAAGACGCCAGACTCGAAATGCGGATTGCCGGACCAGCCGACCTGCTTGAGCCGGTGGATCACGTATGGCTCGACCTCGTTCCGCCCCATCGGCTCAAGGTGATGCGCGGCGATTACCCGCTGGCGCAGTTGCTCGAGCGAGGGATCGCCTTGCAGAGTTGAACGGAACTCGGGCTGGCCAAGCAACAGCGTCTGAAGCAGCGGATGGTTGCCGAGCTGGAAGTTCGACAGCATGCGCAATTCTTCAAGCGCCGCGACGGAGAGGTTCTGTGCCTCGTCCACGATCAGCAGGCAACGCCGGCCCTGCCGTGCCTCCTCGTGCAGGAAACCCTCGATCGCGCCGAGAGCGCCGGCCTTGTCGTGACCTTCGATCTCGAGCCCGAAGCATTGCGCGACGACATGGACAATCTCGCTCTCGTCGAGCTTGCTGGTGACGACCTGGCCCACGGTCAGGCGCTGCGGATCGACCGTGCCCATCAGGTGGGCGACCAGGGTCGACTTGCCGGCACCGACCTCGCCGGTGATGACGATGAACCCCTCACCCTGCGCAAGGCCGTAGCCGAGGTACGACAGCGCTTTCCGGTGCGTCACGCTGCGGAAGTAGAACGCGGGGTCGGGCGTCAGCTGGAAGGGCTTTCCGGTGAGGCCATAGAAGTCTTCGAACATCGTTAGGGGGTCTCCGGAAGGCCGTCAGTTGAACGAGTAGCGCAGGCCGAGCAGCGCCGAGGCGGAAAGGAAATCGGGCAGGTTTTCCTGGCTGATCCCGTCGAGGCCAACCGCGGCCGTCCCGCTCAGTCCGCGGACCAGATTGCGCTGGTAGGCGAGCGAGGTGCTGAATCCGAGTGCGTCGCCGTCGACGTCGAACGAATTCGAGAACCAGTTTGCGCTGGCGTTGAAATTGAGCGCCGAGCGCTCGTCGAGCCGGGTTCCGGCATAGGCGGCGAGCCAGACGGTCTCCTCGACCAGTCCGTCGATCGCCCCGAGCACCGTGCCCGCCGCGCCCACGTACTTCCGGTGATCGTAACCGGCGCCGACGCCGAACTGCGTCCGGCCGAGATCGACCGAATAGCTCGAGGCTACGCCGCGGCTACGGAACACCGCCGAGCGCACGGAACCGAGCGCGCCCGCGAAGCACGAACCGCCTTCGAGCGCGGCGACGCAGCCGCCGATCTCGCCCGTGACTGCATTGCGGAAGGCGGCGAATTCCTCGGGCAGCGCCGCCAGCTGGTTGACCATCGCCCCGCCGATTCCGGTCAGGCCGTCGTAAACCGAGATGTCGAGGCTGCTACGAGAGTTCGGTGCATAGGCGAAGTTGCCTCGGTAGGTCATCGTCCCGTAGCGTTCGCCGACATAGAATTCAGCCGAGGTGCGCCGGCTGGGACGCCACATGACGCCGACGTCCCAGATGAGACCATCGGTCGCGTAGGCGATCCGGCGCGGCGCGGACTCGTCAGTCACGAACCGTCCGTCGTTGCCGATCACCGGCAGGCCGTTCGTGTCGCGCACGGCATCGCGGCTCGAGACCTCGACGTCTTCGTAGCCGACGCCCCCGACCAGCGCTACGTTGGGACTGACCGGGACGGTGACGTCGGCACGGACGAAGCTGTCGATCACGCGCTGGTCGAGATTGGAAATGTCCTGCCGGGTGTATCCTGCGCCGAGCCCGACGCCGACGGGCAGTACCGTGTTCGGCCGCGTGCCGGCGCGTGCATAAGCCATGTGGGTCGTGCTCTCGTCGAGGATGTCGACCGGTTGCGCCCCCGGTGCGAGTGTCAGCACGTCCGGCTCCTCGACCCGGGTGTAGCCGAGGCGATAATGGCCCTCGATCTCGACGTCTCCCGCCGCGGTGTGGACCGAAGGCCCGGCGTAGACCGAGTAGACCTGGCTCGTGTTGTCGTCGTCGCCGGCCGTCCCGCCGATAGAGGAGAAGCCATTCCCCTCCACGCGCGTCTGCGCGGCGAGCGCACCGGCCTCGAGCTTCAGTCCCTCGGCAACCATGAGGCCGGCGCGGGCCAAGCCGCTGAGCGTATCCCCGTCGAGATCGCCGTCTTCCCAGCCGAATCGGCGCTCGTAGCGCAGCGAGACCGACGCCGCGCTGTTGCGGCCCGAGATGCTCGCGTCCACTCCGGCCGCGACGCGGGTGTAGGTCACCGTGTCGTCAAACGGTTCGAGCTGGGCAGTGAGCACCTGCGCAGCTTCGATGTAGGGGACGATCTCCGCGCGGCGCCGGGCACGCTCGACGCCGTCGGCATCTTCGCCGTTCAGCTCGCTCGTCCCGGCGTCCTGGGCATTCGCCAGCGCAGGCAGCGCCGAGGCGGCCAGGACCAGGGCAAGGCGAAGGACAGGGTACCTCACGGTATCAGCTCCCGTATCCGTAGTAGGCGCCGAAGCGGCGACCGCTCGGGCTGAAATGCGCCGAGTTCAGCAGCAGCTTGATGTCGGGGCAGGCGGACAGCAGCGACAGCGCATCCTCGAGCGCGCTCTGCCCGGTCTGGTCGGCCCGGCAGATCAGCAGCGCCTGGCCGACGTGATGTGCGAGCTCGGCGGCTGGAGAGGCCGCGAGCGCGGGTGGCGAATCGAAGATCACGAGCCGCCGCGGCGCGCCCCGGGTCAGTCGATCGAGAATCTCGCTCGTACGCTCGGCCGCGAGATACTCGCTGTCCGACGAGGTGCGATTGCCCGCCGGGAGCACGAACAGCCCCGGGACGTCGGTCGGGATCACGCAGTCCTCGATGCGGACCGTGGGATCGGCGAAGGCGTCCATCAGCCCCTTGTCGGCGGTGAGACCGAGCAAAGAGAGCACCGACGGATTGGCGAAATCGGCGTCGGCCAGAACGACCTCGACATCCTTCTCGAACGCAATCGCCAGCGCGAGGTTGACCGCGCAGAAGGTCTTTCCCTCGCCCGGCAGCGGCGAGCAGACGAGCACGCGCTGCGCCGCCGGGCCGCGGCCGGCCTCGACCGCTTCGCGTGCCGCGAGCAGGATCTGCCGCTTGACGATGCGGAACTCCTCGAGGAGCGTGGTCACGTCACCATCGGGGTCGATCAGCCCGTTGGCCCTGAGCCGTGCACGATCGATCGTCTGTGGTCGGCCGGTGAATTCGACCTTCTCCAGCGAACTCGGAGCCGGGCGTACCGCTCCGGGCTGCACGTCGACGACAGGTGACGTCGGAACCTCCGGTGTCTCGGACGACGCGCGCAGTTCGGGTGGCCGCTTCCGCGACTGGGGAGATCGGCGCGTCGCCGGCTCGGGCAGGCGCTCGGGAACCGGCGCCGCCATCAGGCCTTCGAATCCGAACGCGCCGTCGGCGCGCTCCAGCAGCGACTTGCCCTTCTCGGGTTGGCCGGGAACGGGGATCTTGCTCTGCTCGGTCATCTCGGCAGCCCCCTCACGCGACAAGCCCACGCTGGACGAACTCGACGCCCAGCAGCACGACGAACAGGACCCCGAGTCCGCCCGCAGCCGCGGCGAACTGCTTGAGGCGGCGCATCTCGAGCGCGCGAACGGAGGCGGTCACCGTCCGCGACACCGTACCGATCACGGGCAGTCCGAAGGTCCGCTCGAGCTTGCTGGCGGTGGCAAAAGTGCCCTTGATCTGTCCAAGCGCGAACGCAGCCCCGCAACCGGCCCCGACGCCGACGACGAGCACTCCGAACAGCAGTAGCGGCCGGTTCGGCGCCGCCGGCACGCGCGGCGTGGTCGGCGGGTCGACGACCTCGAACTTGATCGTGCTGCGCTCGGTCTCGACCTGGCCCCGCAGGCGGAGCTCCTCGCGATCCTTGAGCAGCTTGTCGTACTGCTCGCGCAGCACTTCATAATCGCGGCTGATGCGCTGCGCTTCGGCCGTTGCCCCAGGTTCCAACAGCTGGCTCGCGGTGATCGAGGCGATCTCGGCGCGCAGGGCCGCGGCGCGCGAGGTCAGCGCCTGCACGTTGGCCTGCCGCTCGACCTTCATCGCCTGGAGAGAAGTCCATGCCGGGTTGGGCGTCCCGCCAAGATCGGCGCCCGGCCCCTGCGCCTGGGTGCGCAGGCTGGCGATCTGCTTGTTCAGCGCGACAACGTCCGGATGGTTCGCGGTCAGCCCGCGCGCCTCCAGCGCGGCAAGATTGGCTTCCGCCTGCGCCAGCGCAGCGCGCGGCCCGGCGCTACCGGCGCCCGCAAGCGTCCGCGGCGTCCCTGCCAGCTGACCATCGAGCGCCGCCAGCGCACTCTGCGCGGCGGCGAGATCGGCCTCGACCCCGCGCAACTCGGCGCGCACCGCGTTCAACTGCGCGGTGATCGACGCCGGCCCGCCGATCAGCTCGGGATGCTCGGCCTCGAACGCGAGGCGGCGCGCCTCGGCCTCGTCGAGTTCCTTCTGCCGCTGCGCCAGCTGCTGGTCGAGGAACGCGATCGTTTCGCGCATCTCCCCGCGGCTCTCGCCGAGGTTCTCCTCGCGGAAGATGTCGATCATCCGCTGCGCGATGTCCTGCGCGAGCTGCGCGTTCTCGCCGTCCGAGAGGTCGCTGCGACCGCTGGTGGCCGTGATGTGGAACACGTTCTTCTCGTCGCCGACGACCTTCACGTCCTCCGCCAGCGCGGCGACCGCACGCTCCATCTGCGCCGGGGTAGTGACCGTGTCGCCGAGCCGCGTCGAACGAATGACCTTCTCGAAGTTGACCGCGCTGGTCAGCGTCTGGCGGATTCGCTCGATGTCGTTCCGCCGGCTCGCCGAGCCGATGCCGATCTGCTCGGCGAGCACGTCGTCGAGCTGCACGTAAAGCCGTGCCTCGGACTGGTAGGTGTTGGGGATCATCGCCACCACCAGCCAGCCGAGCAGGCACACGGCCCAGGCCACCGCCAGCGCCAGCCAGCGGCGGTTCCACACGGTCCACAGGGCCGCGCGCAGCTCTTCGAGGACGAGGTTCAAGCGGGCGGTCCTCTCAGAACATGCTCTCGGGGATGATGATCACGTCGCCCGGGGCGAGCATGACGTTCGCGCGGCTGTCGCCCTTCTTGAGCAGGTCGCCGAGCCGCAGCGCGTACTCGCGCTGCGAACCGCTGGTCTTGTCGAAGCGGATCAGCTTGGCGCGGTTGCCCGAGGCGAATTCGCTGAGCCCGCCGACTGCAATCATCGCGTCGAGCAGCGTCATGTTGGCGCGATACGGCACCGAGGCGGGCTTCTCGGTCGCACCGACGATGCGGACCTGCTGGCTGAAGGTGCCGGCGAATTCGTTGACGATGACGCTGACCAGCGGCTCGGCGATGTACTGCGAGAGCTGCAGGCGAATGTCCTCGGCCAGCATGGTCGGGGTCTTCCCGACCGCGGGCATGTCGGCGACCAGCGGGGTGGTGATCCGGCCGTCGGGGCGGACCTGGACTCGCGCGCCGAGCTCCTCGTTGCGCCAGACGTGGATGGTCAGCTCGTCGAGCGGGCCGATCACGTATTCCTCACCCGGGCCTTCCTGCATCGCGACGAAGCTCGCCGGGGCCAGCTGGGGGCCGTTGCCCGAAGCGCAGCCCGACAGCGCGAGTCCGACGATCGCGCTCGCGGCGATCATCCGGGAAAAAGGACTGGTTCGCATCACGTGCGTCCTTCCGATTGGGTTGCGGCAGCCGTGCACACGGACTCCGTCAGGATCCGTGGCGGGGTCTGGCCGAAAAGCGTGAACATCCCGTTAGCCTTGACGCCAAAAACCGCGGGAAATCGCGACTTTCAGAGGCGTCGTCCCGTTGCGGGACAGCGCGGGGGCAAGGTCTAAACGAGCATCTCGCGGGCCGGGCCCTGACCGAGGAATGCGGAGGGGCTGGCGCTGGCGCCGTAGGCTCCCGCGCAGAAGATGGCGACCAGGTCGCCGACCTCGGCGCGAGGCAGCAACGCCTGGTCGGCCAGTCTGTCGAGCGGGGTGCACAGGCAGCCTACGACGTTCGCTTCCTCGACCGGTTCGGCGCCGTAGCGGGTGGCGATCGCCGCCGGATAATTCCGTCTCACCACGGTGCCGAAGTTGCCCGAAGCGGCCAGCTGGTGGTGCAGGCCGCCGTCGGTGACGAGGAACACCTGCCCGTGGCTTTCCTTGCGGTCGACGATCCGCGCGAGGTACACGCCGGCCTCGCCCACGAGGTAACGGCCGAGCTCGATCGCGAACTCCGTCCCTTCCAGCTCGCCGGGAAGGCGCGTGAACCGCTCGGCAAGCGCTGAGCCGACCGCTGAGACGTCGAGCGGCTGGTCGCCATGAAAATAGGGGATGCCGAATCCGCCGCCCATGTTGAGGTGCGGCAACGCAGCGCCGATCTCTGCGGTCAGACGCGCGGCGAGGTCGAGCACGTTGCCCTGGGTTTCAATGATCGCGGCGGCATCGAGCGCCTGGCTGCCGGTGAAGATGTGCAGGCCGCGCCATGCTGCTCCGGCAGCGATCACTTCACGGGCGAGCGTCGGGACTCGCACCTGGTCGAGCCCGAAGGGCTTGGCCCCGCCGCCCATCTTCATCCCCGAGCCGCGCAGCTCGAAGTCCGGATTGACGCGGATCGCCAACTGCGGCGTCACTCCGAGACGATCGGCGATCGCCAGCGCGCGGCGCGCCTCGGCCTCGGATTCGAGATTGAGCGTCACGCCGTGGCCGATCGCGGCTTCGAGCTCGGCATCGCGCTTGCCCGGCCCCGCGAAACTGATCCGCCCCGGCACCTGCCCCGCCTGCAGGGCCAATTCGAGCTCGCCGGCCGAGGCGATGTCGAACCCGTCGACAAGGTCGGCCATGAGGGCGAGCAGCGGCCCGAAGGGATTGGCCTTGACCGCGTAGTGAATCCGCAGCTGCCGGGGCATCGCCTCGCGCAGCGCCGTCACACGCTGCCGGATCAGGTCGGCCGAGTAGACGAACAGCGGCGTCCCGCCCGCCTCGTCCACGAGTTCGCTCGCCTTGCGCCCGGCGACCGCCAGTTGACCGTCGACCGCGACATATCCGGGGGGGATCGGCCCGAGCGGCTTCACGCAGCGGCCTCCGCGTGCAGCGCCGTGCGATCGATCTTGCCGTTGGGATTGAGCGGCATGCGCTCGACCCAGCGGATCACCTGCGGCTGCATGAAGTTGGGCAGCTCACGCTTGAGTGCGGCCCGCAGCGCCTCCTCGTCGCCCGTGCCGCGCACGACCAGGTGAACGGCCTGACCGAGCTCGGGATCGGGCACGCCGATCGCGGCAGCCTCGGCAACGAGCCCGGTCGCGAGCGCGGCTTCCTCGATTTCCTGCGGACTGATGCGGTTCCCGGCACTCTTGATCATCGCGTCGCGACGGCCGACGAAGTAGAGCAGGCCCTCGGCATCGCGCGTCACGCGGTCACCGGACCAGACCGCCGTGCCGCCATACTGCGAAACCGCCGGAGCCGGCCTGAACCGCTCGGCGGTCCTGGCCGGGTCGTTCCAGTACCCTTGGGCGACGAGCGGGCCGCAGTGGACCAGTTCGCCCTCCTCGCCTGGCGCCGTGACGTCACCGTCGTCCCCAATGACGAGGATTTCGGCGAACGGGATCGCCCGGCCCATCGAGGTGGGATGCGTGTCGACCAGCGCAGGGTCGAGATAGGTCGAACGGAAAGCCTCGGTCAGGCCGTACATCGGGAACAGGCGTGCCGCAGGGAAAAGCGCGCGCAGCTTGCGTACGAGCTCCACCGTCAGCGCTCCGCCGCTGTTGGTCAGCCGCCGCATGGGCGCCACCGCGTCGGAGGGCCATTCCTGCTCGACCAGCTGGACCCACAGCGGCGGCACGGCGGCGAGCGTCGTGACGCCGTGGCGGGCCGAAGCCTTGATCACGTCGCGCGGAGCCAGGTAGTCGAGCGGGACCGCGCAGCCGCCCGCGTACCAGGTCGAAAGCAGCTGGTTCTGGCCGTAGTCGAAGCTCAGCGGAAGCACCGCGAGAGTGACGTCATCGTCAGCGAGGCCCAGGTAGTGGGCCACGCTGACGGCGCCGAGCCACAGGTTGGCGTGGCTCAGCATCACACCCTTGGGGCGGCCGGTCGACCCGCTCGTATAGAGAAGCGCGACAAGCGCGCCGGTATCCGCCTGCGAGGGCGGTGCAATCTCGCAGGCCCTGGATGAGCCAATCACGTCACCTTCCTCGAAGGCGCAGCAGGATTCGGGAATATCCCCCTGTTCGAGCGTGGAAAGACGCCCGGAATTGGCGATCAGCAGCCGCGCTTCGCTGTCGGCCAGGATATGTGCCGCCTGGGCACGCTTGAGCAGCGGGTTGATCGGTACGTGGACAACCCCCGCGCGCGCCGCGGCAAGCGGCATCAGGCAGGTCAACTCGCCCTTGGCAGCCCAGGTGGCGACGCGCGCGCCCTTCTCCGGAACCTGCGCTGCGAGCCATGCCGCAAGCTGTCCGACACGGGTTCTTAAGTCCTTCCAGCTAAGCGTCTCGCCGCGCAGGATCAGCGCCGGAGCCTCATCACGCCCGCGTTCGGCGAGATGATCGAGCGGACGGGGAACGGGATCGGGCGCAGGCATCGAAGTCCATGGAAGCGGCGTAGTGGCGGCAGTCAGCTATCACGAGACGGTTAACGTTCTGCAAGGCTTGCCTTTCACCGGGCGCGGCCCGTTCGCGCGACCCGAGTGGTTCGCCCTGCTCGAGCAGTCGGGCATGCGCCCGCTGGTCGCGCTGGTGCGCGAGGGCGCGGAAGCGCTTGCCCTGCCCCTGGTTCGCAGCGACGGCGGCCTCGAACCGCTGAGCAACTGGTACGCCTTCACCTGGACCGAACTCGCCACCGGCAATGCTCCGCGCGAAGCGCTGCTCGCGCGCCTCGCCCGCGATCTTGGGTCACAGGCTTCGCGCGTCACGCTCAGCAAGCTGCCCGACGAGAACGGCTGCGCGACGCGCCTCGAGCGCGCGTTCCGCGAGGCTGGATGGATCGTGCTGCGCGAGCCATGCGACACGAACCACGTCCTGCCGGTCGCCGGGCGCAGCTACGCGGAGTACCTGGCCGCGCGCCCGGGGCCGCTGAGGACGACGCTCAAGCGCAAGGCGAAGAAGGTCCAGGTGGAAATCCTGACTTCATTCGAGGTCGGGGCCTGGGAAGCCTACGAGGCCGTTTACAGCGAAAGCTGGAAGCCCGCCGAAGGCGATCCTGCATTGCTGCGCCGGTTTGCCGAAGCCGAAGGGGCGGCCGGGCGGCTGCGGCTCGGCCTCGCGCGCCACGAGGGCGCTGTCATTGCCGCACAGGTATGGACGGTCGAGGACGGCACCGCCTACATTCACAAGCTCGCCCATCTGGAGAGCGCACGGCCGCTGTCGGCAGGTACGACGCTCAGTGCCGCGCTGTTCGAGCATGTGATCGACCGCGACCGCGTCGAATGGATCGATTTCGGCACCGGAGACGACCCCTACAAGCGCGACTGGATGGAGCAGGTGCGGCCGCGCTGGCGGCTGGGCTGCTTCCGTCCCGGCAACCCGCGCAACTGGTTCGCGCTGGCCAAGGGGCTCGCGCGCAAGCTTGTTTCACGACGCGCCGCTGGCTAGGGGGCGGCGCGAACGAGGGGCCGACCGATGACGATTTCCGTGGGCGAACAATCCGAAACCGACACCATCCTGCGGCAGGTGCTGCAGGACGTGCTCGGCCTCGCACCCGAGCGAGCCGCGGCCTTCACCGCCGATAGCGGGCTGTTCGGCCACCTGCCCGAACTCGATTCGATGGCGGTCGCCGGCCTGCTGACCGAAATCGAGGACCGGCTCGGAATCATCATCGAGGACGACGAGGTCGATGGCGAGATGCTCGAGAGCTACGGCGCGCTGCTTGGCTTCGTCACGGCCAAGCTCGGCGGCTGAGCCGCGGTGATGATCGCCGCCTGGCCTGGGCCCGGGGGCCGGGAATACACGGTGGCGATCGACCGGGGGCGCGAGAAGCGCGTCCTCGTGCTGCCGGCGCTGTTCGACGAGGGCAACAAGCTGCGCCACTTCACGGTCGAGCTGATGCGCCGGCTCGATGCAGCCGGAATCGATTCCTTCCTGCCCGACCTGCCCGGCTGCAACGAGAGCCCGGCCGCGCTGGAGCACCAGACCTTGGCCGGCTGGCGCGAGGCCGCCGAGGCAGCCGCCCGCTACTTCGAGGCGACGCACGGGCTGTCGATCCGCGCGGGGGCGCTGTGCGAGCCGGACACCCTGCCGATGGTGCGCTACGCGCCGACGACCGGCCCGGCGCTGCTGCGCGGCATGCTTCGGGCGAGGGTGATCGCGAGCCGGGAGGCCGGGATCGACGAGGATCGCGACGTGCTGCTCGAGCATGGCCGGAAGGCGGGACTTGACCTCGCCGGCTATCGCCTCGGCGCCGAGCTGATCCGCGAGCTCGAGGCTGCCGAGCCTTCGGGCGGCGCAGCCTTGGCCAACATCGCCCAGGCCGACGTCGGCGGACCGGGACTGTGGCTGCGCGCCGAACCGGATCACGATCCGGCGCAGGCCGACGCGCTGGCCAGGCTTGTCTCGGGGGCGGTTCGGGGTCCTTCGGCAAGCCCAGGACACTCTGTTGAAGACCCTTCGCTGACCCTGAGCGTGTCCGAGGGGTGTCCTGAGCTTGTCGAAGGACGCTGGCTGACATTCGCGTGCGAGGGCGAGACGCTCGTCGGCACGCTCGACGACGCTCCGAACGACACCGGACTGCTGATCGTCACCGGCGGCAACGAGATCCGCGCCGGCGCCTTTGCGGGCCAGGCGCAACTCGCTCGCAGGATCGCCGAGGCAGGCTTTCCGGTTTTCCGCTTCGACAGACGCGGCGTGGGCGACAGCACCGGAGATAACCGCGGCTTCCGCGACAGCGGTGCCGACCTCGCAGCGGCGCTCGCTGCGTTCCGCGCGGCGCGTCCAGGGCTTTCTCAGATCGTCGCATTCGGCAACTGCGACGCGGCGAGCGCACTCATGCTGAACCGCGGCGCCGGGTGCGACGCGCTCGTGCTTGCCAATCCGTGGACCATCGAGGGCGACGACGGCACCCCGCCGCCGGCGGCGATCCGGGAGCGCTACGCCGCCAAGCTGCGCGACCCCAGGGAACTGCTGCGACTGGCGACCGGCAAGGTTTCGCTGCGCAAGCTCGCAGGGGGACTCGCCCGCGCGCTGCGCCCGGCCGCACCCCCGAGCAGCCTGGCGGGCGAGATGCGCGACGGGCTGGCGGAGTTCACCGGCCCTGTACGGATCCTCCTCGCCGGCCGCGACCGCACCGCGCAGGCGTTCGAGGCATCGTGGGATGCAAGCGATCCGCGGATCGACCGCTACCCCGCCGCCAGCCACGCCTTCGTCGAGCCCGACGCAGGTGAATGGTTGTTCCAGCAGGTCCGGCAGGCGTTGTCCTCGACCCACGCCTGAGGCTGGCCGTCACTTCACGAACAGGCTGGCGAGTTCGACATGCGTCGACCAGCGGAACTGCCCTACCGGGCGCAGCTCGGCGAGGCGGTAACCCGTGTCGGCCAGCAGGCGCGCGTCGCGGGCCCAGCTCGACGGGTTGCAGCTGACGTAGGCGATGCGCGGAACCTGGCTGGCGGCGAGCTGAATCACCTGCTCCCGCGCGCCCGCCCGCGGCGGATCGAGCACGACGGCATCGAACCTGGAAAGCTCGTCGGGCTGCAGCGGGTTGCGGAACAGGTCGCGGTGCAGGGGCTCGACCGGTACCTGCGCACGGGCCGCGGCGGAGCGGCAGGCAAGATGGGCGTCGCGCGCGGCCTCGGCGGCGGTCACGCGCGCGGATCCGGCGAGCGCGAAGGCGAAAGTGCCGAGGCCGGCGAACAGGTCGGCGACACTGCTGCAGCCAGCGAACCACTCGCGCACCGCAGCAACCAGCACCGCTTCACCGTCGGCGGTGGCCTGAAGGAACGCGCCCGATGGAAAGTCGACCGGCACGCCCGACAGCGTCACGGTCAGCGGTTCGGGTTCCCAGAACGCCTCGGGGCCGTAGCCCTGGTCGAGCGTCAGGCGCGCGAGGCCGTGATCGCGGCAGAAGTCGAGCATCGCCTCGGTCTGCTCGAGACCCTCGAGGGCGAGTCCCTTGATCGCGCAGTCCACGCCTCGATCGGCCAGGGCGAGGTGGAGTTCCGCCTGGTACCGTTCGCGCCGGGGCGCGAGCAGCTTGCGCAGCGGTTCGACCAGCGCGAACAGCTCAGGCGCGAGGACGTGGCATTCGCGCATGTCGACCACCCGGTGCGAGCCGGCTTCGTTGAAGCCGATCAGCGGGCGTCCGCCGCCATTGACCGCGCGCAGCGTCGCCCGGCGCCGGGTACGCGGAGGCGAGAGGTGTGCCGGCGCCACGCGCGCGGGCGTCAGCCCCTGCCCTTCGGCCGCGTTGAGCACCCGATCGCGGACGAAAGCCGCCAGCGACTGCTCGTCGAGATGCTGAAGCTGGCACCCCCCGCAACGGCCGAAATGGCGGCACGGCGGCTCGACGCGGTGCGGCCCGGGTTGCAGAGCACCGTCGGCGAGCACCACGTCGCCCGGCGCGGCGAGCGGCACATGGCGGCCTGACGCGGTGACGCCATCGCCCCGGGCGGCGACGCGGACGATTTCCTCGGATTCGCTCACAGCGCGGCGGCGTAGGCCTCGGACACGCGCTGCGCCAGTTCCGAGGCGACGAAAGCCGGACCTGCCAGCCTGCCCGCCTCGACGTGCAGCCAGGCGCCCTCGCAGGCCGCGCGCCAGGGGTCGCGGGTCGCCGCGAGGCGACTGGCGACAATGCCCGACAGCACGTCGCCGCTGCCGCCGACCGAGAGCCAGCTCGTCGCCGAGCGCAGGAAACCGACCCGCCCGTCCGGAGCCGCGATCACGCTGTCGGGCCCCTTCGAGATCACGACCGCGCGCGCCGAGCGGGCAAGCGAGAGCGCCTGTTCGACCTTGGCCTGCTCGGCGAGACCGAAGCTGCGGGCGAGCGACGCCATCTCCCCTGCGTGCGGGGTAAGGACCAACGGGGCGTCGAACCCCGACAAACGTTCGGGTGTCAGCAGCGCGAGCGCATCGGCATCGATCACGCTCGGCCGGCGGGCCGCGAGGACCGTCTCGAGGCGGGCTCGCGCCTTGTCGTCGCGCCCGAGACCGGGTCCGACGACGACCGCGCCGGTTCTGCGGTCCTCGAGCAGCTCGGCCAGCGTTTCACTGCGCAGCACGACGTCGGGCGGCAGGGACGGATGGCTGCGTTCGGTCGACAGCCGCACCGCGCCGGCACCGGCGTGCATCGCCCCCTGGCAGACCAGCTGTGCGGCCCCGCTCATCGGCCCTTCGACGACCAGCACGAGGCCGCGGGTATACTTGTGATCGGTGCGCCCCGGCGCGGGCAAGCTCGGCCGGCCGACCATCTGCGCCGCCCCGGCGACCGGCTCGACACCGATCGGGACCAGGCGGATCTCTCCGATCAGGTCCATCGCCGGCATCAGCGCGTGTGCGGGCTTCCACGCCCCGAGCGCGACTGTGAGATCGTAGCGCGGCAGGCCGTCGTTGAGCGCCGCCCCCGTATCGCTGTCGATTCCACTTGGAACGTCGACCGCGACGCACAGGGCATGCCGTGCTGCCTCGGCACGAAGCTGGGCGAACAGCGGCCCGGAAAGCGGCCGGGTGAGCCCGCTACCGAACAGCGCGTCGACCAGCACGCCCCCGCGCCCCTCAGCCTCGACCTCCCCCCCCCACGACGCGCGAGCCGCCTTCGCCGCGGCGGTACCGGGCTCCATCGGCGCAACGACGGTCACCTCGAGCCCCCGGCGGCCCAGTTCGCGCGCAATCACGTAGCCGTCGCCGCCGTTGTTGCCCGGCCCGCACAGCACGGTCACGGGGCGGCCGGCAGCGATACGGTACACCCAGTCGGCCACGCCCTTCCCGGCACGCTCCATCAGGCTCTCGACGGTCTCTCCGCCGTCGATCAGCGCCTGTTCGGCCGCGCGCATCTGCGCCACGGTGAGGACCTGGATGTCAGGAGTCGTCATCGACCAGGGCCGGATCGAGCCGGTAACGGTCCGAGCCGATCGTCACCTCGAGCCAGTCGCCGCTGCGCAGCACGGCGGGCTCGAGCGTGCCGTCCGCGGCGACGAGACGCCCCTCGGGCATCACCTCGAAGCGACGGAAACCGCCGTCGGCGTGGCGAACGACGAGGACCGGGGTACCGTCGACCGAGAGGCGCTCGGCGGTGCAGTCCGGGGTGAAGCCGAGCGCGCCATTGACGGCGCACTCGACGGCTGCGGAAGGTTCCCGCGACGCGTCGGGGGCTTCGCCCGCGCTTTCCTGCCGCGAACAGGCCGCCAGCACTGCGAGGACGAAAGCGACCGTTCCTGCGCGCCCCAGCAGCCTTCTGCGACGGTCAGATATCGGCGTAGACATGCGTTTCGGCCGCGGCACCCGGATGCGTCACGGCACCCTTATAGGCCGGGCCCACGGTCTGCGCATAGCGCCACAGGGCCCCGGCATTGTAGTCGTGCCCTCGCGGCTTCCATGCCTTGCGCCGCTCGGCCAGCGTGGCCTCGTCGACCTCGAGCTCGATCGTGCCGGCCTCGGCGTCGATCGCGATCATGTCGCCGTCCTCGACCAGCGCGATCGGCCCGCCCTCCGCCGCCTCGGGGCCGACGTGGCCGATGCAGAACCCGCGCGTCGCGCCGGAGAAGCGGCCGTCGGTGATCAGCGCCACCTTCTCGCCCATGCCCTGCCCGTAGAGCGCGGCGGTGGTGGCGAGCATCTCGCGCATGCCCGGACCGCCCTTCGGGCCCTCGTTGCGGATGACGACGACGGCGCCCTCGCGGATCTGGCGCGCCTCGACCGCGGCGAAGGCGTCTTCCTCGCACTCGAACACCTGGGCCGGTCCGCGGAACTGCAGCCGCTTCATGCCGGCGACCTTGACGATCGCCCCGTCGGGCGCGAGCGAGCCGCGCAGCCCGACGACCCCGCCGGTCGGGGTAATCGGCGCCTTCGCGTCGTAGATCACCTTCTGGTCAGGGTTCCAGGTGATCTCCTCGATGTTCTCGCCGAGCGTCTTGCCCGTCACCGTGAGCGGCTCGGGATCGATCAGGCCCGCGGCGAGCAGTGTCTTCATCACCATGTAGACGCCGCCGGCCTCGTGCATGTCCTTCGCGACGTACCTTCCACCCGGTTTCAGGTCAGCGATGTAAGGCGTTGACTTGAATATCTCAGCGACGTCGAAAAGGTCGAACTCGATGCCGCACTCGTGCGCCATGGCCGGCAGGTGCAGCGCGCCATTGGTGGAGCCGCCCGTCGCCGCAACGACGCGAGCCGCGTTCTCGAAGGCGGCGCGTGTACAGATGTCGCGCGGGCGCAGGTTGCGTTCGAGCAGCGCCATCACCTGCCGCCCCGCCGCCCGGGCGATCTCTTCGCGCGACTTGTAGGGAGCCGGAGCCATATTGCTGTTGGGTAACGACAACCCTATCGCCTCGCCGACGCAGGCCATGGTGTTGGCGGTGTACTGACCACCGCACGCGCCGTGCCCGGGGCAGGCGGCCTTCTCGATCGCCGACACTTCCGACAGCGGACAGGCGCCCGAGCTCCAGCGGCCGACGACTTCGAATACGTCCTGGACCGTCAGGTCGCGGTCCTGGTAGCGACCCGGCAGGATCGAACCGCCGTAGACGAAGATCGACGGCACGTTGAGCCGCAGCATGGCCATCATCATGCCCGGCAGGCTCTTGTCGCACCCGGCGAAGCCGACGATCGCGTCGTAGCAGTGCCCGCGGACCGAGAGCTCGATCGAGTCCGCGATCACTTCCCGGCTGACGAGGCTCGAACGCATGCCCTGGTGGCCCATCGCGATGCCGTCGGTCACGGTGATGGTGTTGAACCGCCGTGGCGTACCTCCACCTTCCTTCACGCCCTCGCGGCAGATGTCGGCCTGGAAGTCGAGCGCGGTGTTGCAGGGTGCACTGTCGTTGCCAGCCGAGACGACCGCGACGAACGGTCGGGCAATGTCCTCCTCGGTCATGCCCATCGCGTAGTAGTAGCTGCGCTGCGGCGCCTTTTCAGGGCCGACCGAAACGTGGCGGCTGGGCAGGCGGGACTTGTCGAAACGGTGAGTCATCGGGCTTCCACAGGCATGAATGTTACATGGCCCGCGCCTTCGCGGGGTTGGCGGCGCGGGTCAAGGACTGCTTTCGTCGACCGTGCGGCCGGCGCTAGAGCGCGATCGCCACGGCATTCGCGATTCGTACCAGCCGCTCGGCCCAGAGCGCCTGCCCTTCCGCTCCTGCGATCTGGTCTTGCCGGACCTCGACGCCGAGGTAGGGACGCCCCTCCGCCTCGGCATGCCGGTTCATGGACGCATTGAGCAGGGTGCCCGAATAGGGCTGCTGGTCGCCGACCACGAGCCCCTCGGCCTCGAGGAGCGGAATGGCGAGCCGCGCGGCGCGATCGTCGGTGTTGTAGAGGACGCCGACGTGCCATGGACGAGCCTCTTCGGGCTGACTCTTGAGACTCGGTGTAAAGCTGTGCAGCGACAGGATCAGCGCCGGAGGCGCTGCGTCGAGCAGCGCCGCGAGCGCTTCATGATAGGGGCGATGGAAGCGCGTCAGGCGTTCTTCGCGCCCCTCGATGTCGAACAGGTTGCCGGGAATCGCATACCCGTCACTCGAGTGCGGGATTACCGCGGGAGCCTCCTCCTCGCGGTTGAAGTCGCACACCAGCCGGCTGACGTTGCCGAGAAAGGCGGCGATGCCCCGGGTCCGGGCCATGCGGGCCGCCACCTCGGCGACGCCGATGTCGATCGCGACATGTTCGGTCAGCAGCGCGGGATCGATCCCGAGGTCGATGTCAGCCGGAACGCGATTCGAGGCATGGTCGGACACGACGAGGATTCCGCCGAAACGCGGTTCGCCCACGATGCGGTAGGCCTCGAATTCGATTTCAGAACTCATCTCAAGTTGCCCTGCATCTGCCACCACCCCGGATGCGAAGAAGCCAGCTCTTCTGCGGCCTTGCGCATGACGTCATGACGCCGGAACAGGGCGAAGCAGGTCGCACCCGAGCCGCTCATCCTCACGAAGTTCGCCCCAGTTTCGCGCAGGGCCTCCAGCACTTCGCCGACGGTGGGACAGAGCGCGATCGCCGCGCGCTCGAGATCGTTGCGTCCTTCAGCAGCGATCACCGAGGCAGGGCCCGACGGAAGCGGACCGCGGTCCTCTCCGTCCCAGGCCGCGAAGACCGGCCCGGTCGACAGCGGCACGCGCGGATTGACCAGCAACACACCGGCTCCTGCGAGGTCGTTCTCGGCCGGTTCGAGCTCCGTGCCCGTGCCGCGCCCGATGCAGGCGACGCTTTCAACACAGGCCGGTACATCCGCCCCCAGCCGGGCCGCGCGATCGCGCCACTCGTCGGGCAGGCCGTGGGCGGCCTGCACGAGACGGAACACCGCGCCGGCGTCGGCCGAGCCTCCACCGAGGCCGGCCGCGACGGGCAACGCCTTGTCCAGCGTGATCGCAAGGCCGTCGCGGCGCGGCAGGACGGCGAGCGCTTCCATAACGAGATTATCAAACGGATCAGATAGTTGATCGGCAAATTCGCCGACTACCCGCAGCTCGTCACGGTCCGCTTTGTGGGCCGTCAGCCTGTCGCCCGCGTCGACGAAAGCGAACAGCGTCTCGAGTTCGTGATAGCCGTCAGGGCGACGGCGCCTGACATGCAGGGCGAGATTGATCTTGGCGTAAGCGGTCTCGGCGAGCATTGGTCGAGGCTTAGCGGCAGCCGCACCTCTTGCGCTACGACAATATGGGCGAGGTCTCGCGTTCGTATTCCGCCAGGAAAGGCTCCAGCCACGGCTTGTAGGGCTGCGCCGACCCTATGGCCGCGCGGTTGATCGGCCGGCGCACCTGCATGACGCTCGACGTCGCTACCACCCGGCGATTCTCGTGCGGCGCGAAGACCTGCGGCTCTTCATCGAGATGGCAGTGCGCGAGGATCCGACGAATCCACGTCTCGGGATCGGACACCAGACCCTCGTACGGGACTGTCAGCAGCCGATCGCCGAGAATCGCCTGCCAGCGCGCGAGCAACGCATCCTCGATCCGGAAGTGGAAGGCGAGGTCCTCGAGGTCGTAGCTCCACGGGAAGTTGCCGAGGAAGAACGTCTTGAAGCACGACCACGCGCAGTCGAGCGGATCCCGGCGCAGCCAGATGAGGGGCGCCTCGGGCAGGATTGCGGCGGCAATCCCGAGCACGCGGCCGTTGCCGACGGTCTTGTCGACCACGCGTCCCTTTCCGGGGAACCGCTCCTCCATCCAGTGTCGCCAGAGCCGCGCAGCTTCGACGATACCGCACTTCCCGAGGTACGCCTCGAGCGCCGCCCACGAAAGGCCGCGAATGTCCTTCACGAACAGCCCGAGGCGATTGATCTCCGCTCCGTCGCCGACGGCGCTGTGAGACGTCAGGATCTGCTGCACCAGGGACGTGCCCGACCTCGGCAGGCCGGTCACGAAGATGGTGCCGCTCGTGTCTTCCGTCTGCCGGCCCGCGATCGCGCCAAGGCTCTCGGGAGTGTACCCTTCGACCGCTTCGTGGGCGATCTTGAGGTCCCGCTCGCGATCATACGGTCGTGTCGAGCGGATATGCCTGCCGGCTTCGGCATACGCTTCGAAGGCCCGTGCGCGCTCCCCCAGATCCTCGTAGGCCTTGCCCAGGGCGAAGCCGTAGACTCCGCGGGTGGCGGGATCCGCGGACTCGACCGCCCGCCTGGCGCCCAGCAACAGCCTCACGAGCTCGGGCTCGGAGGCGAAATCGACCAGCTTCGCCAGCGTTTGCCAGGTCGGGGCCGACGTCGGCCGCATGCGCACTGCGCGCTCGAGCAAGCTGCGCGCCCCCTCGACATCGCCTTTATGCAAGGCGGCCGTGCCCTTGCTGTGCGCGAGCGACACCGGATCGGACCCGGCAGCGGGAAGCGCGTCCATGACCGCGTAGCACTCATTCCATGCGCCGATGTGAGCGAGCAGTCCGGCCGTGCGATGCGCTGCAACTGTGGGATCGCGGGCGCTGCTTTCAAACAGCGCGATGGCGGCTCGAGCCAGCGTCACTTCGCCGTTGTCGGCGGCAATGTAGGCAATCTGCTCCCACTGGTTTCCAAGCGGTGCCCGGCACTCGACGAGCTGGCGGATGGCAAGCACGGTCTGCGCGCGATCGCCCTGCCCCAGCGCACGCTGGAGCCGGTCGACAAGGGCAACCGACGCGGACAGTCCAGTGCCGGGCGTGCCGTCGGTCCCGAAAGGCTTGGACAAAGCTAAACCATTATTTCGTCTTGAATGTTCGGACGCAGAGAGGCGATCCGGCGCGGTGCCGCAACGGACAAAGTGTAGCAAATTGTCTCATCTGAAACGGAAATTGTCGCAGGCTGCGAAGAATCCTGCTTGAAGTCGTTAGCAAAGCAAGCATAATCGTCCGCTGGAGAGGATGCCCCACCACCCGAATAATCATCGGGGGTGGGTTCGACAGGGGGATTTGGGTGCCCATGGCGACCCGGGACTCCGCGCGAAAGGAAGGCGCGACCCCAATTCACATTCAAGCGCAGTTCCTGCGTGACCAGCCAGCGTTCACGCCGGAAGGGCCGATGTCGGGCTTCGCCATCGCTCCCGAGCCGGTGATACCGGTGCCGGGCGCAGCCAGCGGGCGAAAGGGGACCTGGTGCGACGACGATCTCGCACGTGCCATCGACGCAGCGAAGGAGGCCAGCCTCACGTCCTACCGAGTGGAGATCGCACCCGACGGGACGATTTCGATCGTGGTCGGCTATCCGGCCGGTGGCGAAGGCGAGCCTTTCGACACGGATCTGTAGCCCGCGTCCTTGCCGGAAGACGCCCTCCTCCGTCGGGGGGATGGACCTGAAACTCGTCGGGGAACGCCGTTTGCCGCGATCCGCGCGGGTCAGTACCGATCGCCGGACTTGTTCCTCACCAACGATGTCATGCTTGCACCAGGTCGGCGTAAGCGTCGACGAAGGGCTGGAGAAACGCGCGATACGGCTCGGCGGCGCCGACCGCGGCGCGGTTGATCGGCCGGCGGACCTGCATGACGCTCGACGTGGTCACCGCGCGGCGGTTCTCATGCGGCGAGAACGCTTCCGGCTCTTCGCTCAGCTGGCAATGCGCGAGGATGCGGCGGATCCAGCCGGCCGAATCGGCGACGAGGCCCTCGTAAGGTACGACCAGCACGCGATCGCCGAGAATGTCCTGCCAGCGGGCCAGCAGCTCGTCCTCGAGCCTGAAGTGATGGGCGATGTCGGCCAGGTCGTAACTCCACGATACGCCGGCGAGGAAATGCGTCCTGAAGCAGGACCACGCGCAGTCGAGCGGATCGCGCTTGAGCCAGACGATCGGCGCTTCGGGCAACAGCGCAGCGGCGAGGCCGAGATAGCGGCTGGTGTCGGTAGATTTGTCGACGATGCGGCCGCCTCCCGGGAAGCGCTCGGCGAGCCAGTGGTTCCAGACCTGCGCCGCCTCGTCGGGACCGCGAGATTCGAGATATCTGGCCAGCGCCGGCCGCGACGTGCCGCCGATTTCGCGCGCGAGCATGCGCAACCGATTGATCTCGCCCCCGTCGCTGACCTCGCTATGACTCGTAAGGATCTGCTCGACCAGCGTCGTGCCCGATCGCGGCAGGCCGGTGACGAAGATTGTCCGGCCGGTCGGCTCGGTCTGTGCACGCGCAATGGACTCTATGGCCCGAGCATCGTAGCCGCGAACGGCCTCGGCCGCATCGGCAGCGTCGCGCGCGGCATCGTACCCGCCTTCGGCGCGCTTGATCTCGGCGCCTCGAGCGAAGGCCGCGAAGGCCTGCGCAGTTTCGCCAAGGTCGGCGTAGGCCTTCCCCAGGGCGTAGAAGTAGACCGCCCGCGTGGCCGGTGGCGCGGCTTCCATCGCCCGGCCGACCTCGACGATCCACTCCATCATCCGCGGCTCGCGGGCGAAATCCACCAGTGTCGACAGCGGCAACCAGGCGTGCCCGAGATCGGGACGCAGGCGCGCTGCGCGCTCGAGCCGTTCACGCGCCTCGTCCGTCTCGCCGAGGAACAGCGCCGCTGCACCGCGACTGTAGGCGTTGGCTGCGGGATCGGGGACGTCTTCGGGCAGATCCCGGAGAATGGCATAGGCCTGCCTGAGAGCCCTGCCCTGGGCGAGAAGTGCCGCCTGATGGTAACGGGCCCGCGGGTCGTTGCCGGTCGCCTCGACGTAGAGGGCCATCGCATCGCGCGACAGTCCGAGCTCGCCGTGATCGGCGGCGATGCAGGCAAGCTGCTGCCACTGCGGGCCCATGGGGGCGCGGATTTCGACGAGCTCGCTCAGGCAGGCGACAATGCTGGCACGATCACCCTGCCCCAGCGCACGCTGGAGCCGGTCTGTCAGGGCCACTGCCGCGGCCAGATCCGGGCCGGGCGTGACGTCCGTCCCTGAGGATCTGGACACTCGCAAAACCGTGATTTTCCTACCGTTCCGGCATCCCTGAGAGGGGATGCTGCGGGCGACCGCAATGGTCAAAGTGTAGCAATTTGTCTCGCCGACGTGAAAATTGTCGCGGACAGGCACGATTCCGGCTTGCGGTCCGCCGCCACGCGCTCATACTCGGCTTCAGGAGAGGCAGCCTGATCGCGCCGGCTAAACCAGCGGATTATGGCCAACTAGGGGGATGGGTTGGTCATCGCGACCCGTGCTTCACGACGTGATGGGGGCAAATCCCCGATCCAGATTCGTGCGCAGTTCCTGTGCGACCGGTCGGTCGAGGCGCCCGCAGCGCCGCTTTCGGGCTTTGCGATCATTCCCGACGCGGAGGCCTTGCGGCCCGTCGAGGACCCACCTCGCGGCAGGTCGGACTGGCGGCAACGCGACGCGGAGCGGGCGATCAAGGCCGCGCAGCAGGCCGGGCTGACCAATTACCGCGTCGAGATCGCTCCGGACGGCGCGGTCTCGATCGTCGTCGGCACGTCCTAGGGACAGCCGGGCCCGTTCACATGTTGGGATAGTTCGGTCCGCCGCCCCCCTCGGGCGTCACCCATTCGATGTTCTGCGGCGGATCCTTGATGTCGCAGGTCTTGCAGTGGACGCAGTTCTGCGCGTTGATCACCAGGCGCGGATTCCCCTCCTCGACACCGACCCACTCGTAGACCGCAGCCGGGCAATAGAGGCGCTCAGGCCCGGCGTAGAGCGGCCAGTTGACCTTCAGCGGGACCGCCGGGTCCTTGAGCTGCAGGTGGCACGGCTGGTCCTCTTCGTGATTGGTCCCCGAGAGGAACACCGACGAAAGCCGGTCGAAGCTGACCAGCCCGTCAGGCTTCGGGTACACGATCGGCTCGTAGAGGTCCGCCCGCCGCGTCGATTCGGCGTCGGCATGATGGCCGAGCGTGACCGGCAGCCGCACCTTGAGCGTGCGCAGCCACATGTCGATGCCGGCCAGCAACGTGCCGAGCGCACCGCCGAACCGGGCGACCAGTGGCTGCGCATTGCGGACCAGCTTCAGTTCGTCGGCGATCCAGCTCGTCCGAACGGCAGCATCGTATTCGGCCAGCTCGTCGTTCGCGCGTCCGGCGGCGATCGCGGCGGCGACGGCCTCCGCGGCAAGCATGCCGCTCTTCATCGCGGTGTGGCTGCCCTTGATCCGAGGTACGTTGACGAACCCCGCGGCGCAGCCGATCAGCGCGCCGCCCGGAAAGGCCAGCCGGGGCACGCTTTGCCAGCCGCCCTCGTTGATCGCCCGCGCTCCGTAGGCGACGCGGCGGCCACCCTCGAGCACCTCGCGAATCGCCGGATGGCGCTTCCAGCGCTGGAATTCCTCGAACGGACTGATCCACGGGTTGGCGTAGTCGAGCCCGGTCACGAAGCCGAGCGCGACCTGGCCGTTCGCCTGGTGGTAGAGGAACCCTCCGCCCCACGCGTCGCGCTCGGCGAGCGGCCAGCCCTGGGTGTGGATCACCTTTCCAGGCTCGTGTCTGGCGGGGTCAACGTCCCACAGTTCCTTGATTCCCAGGCCGTAGACCTGAGGCTGGCAGTCGGCATCGAGCCCGAAACGGGCCTTGAGCCGTTTGGTCAGGTGCCCGCGCGCGCCCTCCGCGAACAGCGCGTACCTGGCATGGAGCTCGATGCCGGGCTGGTAGTCGGGCTTGTGCGAGCCGTCGGCGGCGACGCCCATGTCCTGCGTGGCGACGCCGATCACCGCACCCTCGCCGTCGAACAGCACCTCGCTCGCCGGGAAGCCCGGAAACACCTGCACGCCGAGCGCTTCGGCGCGCTCCGCAAGCCAGCGGCACAGGTTGCCGAGCGATCCGGTGAAGCAGCCGCGATTGGTCATCAGCGGCGGCAGCAGCAGTTCGGGCATCTCCCACTTGCCCGAGCGGGTCAGCACCCAGTGGTGGTTCTCCGTCACCGGGACTTCGGCGAGCGGGCATTCCTCGCGCCAGTCGGGCAGCAGCTCGTCGAGCGCGCGCGGGTCGATCACCGCGCCCGAGAGGATATGCGCGCCGACCTCCGAGCCCTTCTCGAGCACGACGACCTCCAGCGCGGGATCGAGCTGCTTGAGACGGACCGCCGCGGCGAGCCCGGCCGGGCCCGCGCCGACGATCACGACGTCGACCGGCATCGATTCGCGTTCGCTCATGGCCGAGATCCTCGCGGGGGCGCGTGCATCGCGCGGGCTTGATCGCTGCCCGGCGAGAGGTCAAGACCTGCTCCCACGCATGAACCCCCGCCCCGCCCCGACGCTCGCCGAGAGCCTGGCTGCCGCGCAGGAGTGGTGGCGCGAGGCAGGCGTCGACTACGCCTATCGCGACGAGCCGACTCCCTGGCTGGCGGACGAAGCACCGTCGCCGGAGCCGACCGCGCCCGTCGCGGCGCCGCCGGCAACGCCCCGACCGCCCGAGCGGCCGCCCATCGGCGGAGACCGATCGACCTGGCCCGGCGATCTCGCTGCCTTCCGGGAATGGTGGCTCACCGAGCCTAGCCTCGACGAGGGTGGCCTCTATCCGCGAATCGCGCCGCGCGGCGAGCCCGAAGCGGAACTCATGCTGCTGGTGACGATGCCCGAAGCCGACGATCGCGACAGCCTTCTGGAGGGCCCCCAAGGGCGGCTTCTGAACGGGTTCGTGCAGGCCGCAGGCGTTTCACGAGGTGCGATCGCGCTCGCCTCGGCGCTTCCCCGGCACACTCCGCTGCCCGACTGGGAAGGGCTGTCGGCCAGGGGATACGGGGACGTGTTGCAGCACCTGCTCGCGCTCATGCAACCGCGGCGCCTGATCGTGTTCGGTCGCGGCATCCTGCCGCTGCTGGGGCACAGTCCGGCGCAACTCGCTCCCGCCGTTAGCGAATTGGCGATTCAAGGCCGCCCAGTGCCGCTGCTGTGGACTTATGCGGCCGAGGCCCTGCTCAAGAGCTCTCGGGACCGCGCTGCTCTGTGGCGACGGTGGCTGGAATGGACGAACGACGAAAGCGCATGAAAGCTGTTCTCGCGTCGCTGGCGACGCTCGCCGTCCTCACCGCCACCCCGTCAGCAGCGCAGACCGCGCGCGAATACTTCGTCGCCCGGACGGCGCGCAACGAAGCACCGCAGCAGCTTTCGCAGCAGGATCGCGAATACTACGCCGCCGTGTTCGCGGCGATCGACCGGAAGGACTGGGACGGGGCCGCTTCGCTGCTGGCGCAGCGCGGCGATGGGCTGCTGCATCCGGTGGCCCGCGCCGAACTCTATCTCGCGGCCGGCTCGCCGAGAGTCGAGCTGCCGCAGATCGAAGCCTGGATGGCGACCGGGCGCGAGCTGCCGCAGGCCCAGCGGCTCGCCCGCCTCGCGCTGAGCCGCGGGGCGACGCAGGCGCCCGACCTGCCCTATGCGCGCGAATTCTATTCGACCGGCAGCATCCCCAAGCGGGCTCGCCCGCGCTCGATCGACGACGGCACGATGCCGGCCACGGTGCGTCAGGCGATCCTCGAACGAATCGACGCCGACGACCCCGACGGCGCGCGTGTGCTGCTTGACGGGATCGACGCTGCACTGAGCCCCGAGGCGCGCGCCGAATGGCGCCAGCGCGTCGCGTGGAGCTATTACATCGAGAACATGGACGCCCAGGCGCTGGTGATGGCGGCGACCGTTTCCGCCGGGAGCGGGCCGTGGGTGGCCGAGGGTGACTGGGCGATGGGGCTCGCCGCCTGGCGCCTCGGCGATTGCAACCAGGCCGGGCAGGCGTTCGAGCGCGCGGCCTACGGCGCGGCCAACCCCGAGCTGCGCTCGGCGGCGCAGTACTGGGCGAGCCGCGCCGCGCTGCGCTGCCGCGATCCGCAGCGCAGCACCGCATTCCTGCGCGCGGCAGCGCAGGCGGACGACACGCTCTACGGAATGCTCGCCGCCGAGCAGCTCGGAGTTGCCCTGCCCCCGCGCGTGGCCAATGCCGACTTCTCTCGCGAGGACTGGCGCCGCATCGGCGGCCACAACAACGTCCGCGTCGCGATCGCACTGGCCGAGATCGGCCGCGACAAGCTGTCGAGCGAAGTCCTGCTGCACCAGGCACGGATCGGCGATCCGGGCGACTACGACGCGCTTTCGCGACTTGCGCGTGATCTCGGGCTGCCGTCGACCCAGCTTTACATGGCTCACAACGCGCCGAGCGGCGGGAGGGCCGACCCGGCCTCGCAATACCCGGCTCCCAAGTGGACTCCGGTCAACGGCTGGCGCGTCGATCCCGCGCTCGCCTTCGCCCACGCACTGCAGGAATCGAACTTCCGCGCCGAGGCGGTCAGCCCGGCACGGGCACAGGGGCTCATGCAGATCACCCCGATCACCGTGCGCGAGCACGCGCCGCGGCTCGGCATGAGCGCGAGCCAGGTCGACATCTTCGACCCGGCGGTGAACCTCGCGTTCGGCCAGCAGAATCTCGAGATGTTGCGCGACAGCCCCGCGACAGGCGGTGCTCTTCCCAAGATCATGGCCGCCTACAACGCCGGGCTGACCCCCGTCACGCGCTGGAACTACGAGATCAACGACCAGGGCGACCCGCTGCTGTGGATGGAATCGATTCCCTATTGGGAAACGCGCGGCTACGTGGCGATCGTGATGCGCAATTACTGGATGTACGAGCGGCAGGCGCGTGCTGCCTCGCCAAGCCGGACGGCGCTGGCCCAGAACGCCTGGCCGGCCTTTCCCTCCGCTGACGAAGCCGGCAGCGGGCGCGTCTATCTCTCGGCCGAGGCGGACTGATGGCGATCGACGAAAGCCGCGAGTTCAAGCCGATCGCGATCGCCCTCCTCACGGTATCCGACACGCGCGGCCCGGACGAGGATACCTCGGGCGACATTCTCGCCGAGCGCATCACGGCCGCCGGGCACCGTCTCGCGGCCCGGGCGATCGAAAAGGACGACGTCGAAGCGATCACGCGGCGGCTCAACAACTGGATCGACGATCCGGCGATCGACGCGGTGATCTCGACCGGCGGCACCGGGCTCACCGGCCGCGACGTGACGCCGGAAGCGCTCGACCGGGTCAAGGACAAGGACATCGAGGGTTTCGGCGAGCTGTTCCGCTGGATCAGCTACCAGACCATCGGCACCAGCACCGTCCAGTCCCGCGCCTGCGCGGTGGTTGCGCGGGGGACTTACATCTTCGCGCTGCCGGGCTCGAATGGCGCGGTGAAGGACGGCTGGGACCGGATTCTCGCCGAGCAGCTCGACAGCCGCAACCGGCCCTGCAACTTCGTCGAGCTGATGCCGCGGCTGCGCGAACGGTAGCGGCTCAGCCGCACAATCCCTGCAGGAACCAGTCGGGGATCCCGCCGCGGCCGTCGCCGATCAGGCCGGCGCGGTAGATCCAGTAGCGACGGCCTTCGCGATCCTCGATCCGGTAGTAGTCGCGCAGCCGCGTACTGCCCCTTTCCCGCCACCATTCGGGAGCGATCCGCTCGGGCCCCTCGACGCGAACGACTTCGTGGAGGCCGCCGCGCCAGCGGAACTGCCGCGGATAGCCATCGGGCGTGGCGTAGAGCACGGCGATCGGCTCTGCGCGATCGAGCAGCTTGAGCGGCCGGGCATGGAACTCCAGCACCTCCTGCGAGGCCGGCTCAGGCTCGAGCGCGCGCTGCCAGCGCTGGGCCCGTTCGGGCAGGTGGCTGGCGCGGGGAACCGGCCTGCGCACCGCGTCGGGTCCGAGGCGCGCGGCAAGACGGTCGAGGCAGACGGCGAGCGAGGTGCCGGGCGCCTCCGCAGCCGCAAGATCGGCCTGGTCAGCCGCGAGCGGCTCGGTCCAGGCGGCGCGCAGGCGCACCAGCTCGATGCCGAAGCCCGCCTCGAGATCGTCGAGCTTGGCCGCGAACAGCCGGGCGACGTGCCCCGGTTCGCGGGTCGCAGCGGCAAGCTCGAGGGTGCGGAACGCCGTCTCCCCATCGACGCGCCACAGGCCGAGCTCGAGCCGGCGCGCTCCCTCCCTGCGCCGTTCCAGCTCGCGAGCCATGTCTATCGCGAGATCAGCCACGACACGGTCGAGCGGCTCGCGATGGCGGATTGGCTCGAGCAGCCGACGCTGAACCAGCGCCGGCGGCACCGCCACCACCGGCAGCAGCGGCTCGGGCGTGCGGCCGAGCAACTGGTCGAGCCGCAGCAGCGGGTTGGCTTCCGCCACGCGATCGCGGAAGCGGCGCTTGAGCGCGTCGCGGTCGATCCCGGCGAGATCGCCGATCCGCCTGAGCCCAAGCCGGCGCAGCACCAGCAGCACCTCGGGATCGAGCCGCAGGGCTGCTACCGGGAGCCTGGCGAGCCGGGCCAGCACGTCCCCGCCGGGCTCGAGAATCGCCCGTTCGGGCCCGTGATGCGCGAGTGCCCAGGCAGCCCCCGCGGTTGGCGCAATCGCCAGCCGCGCGGTGAAGCCCTGCGCGGTGAAGCTGGTCTCGGCATCGGCCAGCAGCTCCGGTTCGCCGCCGAACAGGTGCGCAACCGCCCTGACGTCGACCAGCAACCCGTCGGGCGGGTCCACTGCCGCCCACGGCCCCCAGCGCTGCGCCCACACCGCCAGTCGCCCGAGCAGCGTCCGGTCGCCTTCGGGATCAGCCGGCGCAACCCTCAGAGCGGGGCACAGCGTGCGCGCATCGGCCAGCCGCATGCCGGGCCGCGCCCCGGCCTCGAGGCCGGCGTCGTTCGCGGCCTCGATCCGCGGTCCGTGCGCAGTCTCGGCGATCAGCGCGAGCGGCACGGCATCGGCGCCCTCGCCCTTCGCGCAGCCTTGCAGGCGCCGCCAGCGATCGATCGCCAGCCGCGGCAACCAGACCGCCATGATCCGCGCCTCGGCGAGCTCGGGACGCAGGGTCACAATCCGGCTACCCTTGCCTCCGTTCGGTCGGGGGCTGTCGCTGCACTCGCGATGAGACCCGTCTTCTCGTCGCGATGCAGGATCCATTCGCCGGGAGGGTGCACGCGGGCGCGGAACAGCTCGGCGCGCCAGGCGGGCCGCCCCGGGGCCTGGGCGTTCCAGCGCGGCGGGGGCGAAGGCGCCGCGCGAACCTGCCAGCGCATCCGTGCTGCGGAAAGGTCACGGGCGGCGTCGAGGCGGACAAGGAACAGAGGAGTCCCATGCCGCTCCGCCGCGAGCGCGAGGCGGCGCGAGGCGGTGAAATCGAGCGCTCTCGGGTTACCCGCGATCTCCCCGATCACTCCGGCGAGGTCGCGACAGCGCAGCCCTTCCTCGAGTGCGAACAGCGCGTCCTCGGGCCTGGCGGCGGCGACGTGGATCACCCGCGAGCGCAAGCTTGCCGGCAGGCCGGGACGGTAGGGACGCCCCGTCAGCCGCAGCGCGGCCTTGTCCTGCACCCACAGTAGGCTGCGCGCCTCGTCGGCCGCGGCCGCATCAAGCGCCAGTGCCAGTGCCAGCGCGACGGCGGCACCGCTGCCCTCGTTGCCAGGGGCAAAGATCTCGCTGTGCTGTGCTCCGCCAAGACCCGGTCGCCAGCGCAGCACGCGGGCGTGAGCCGGCAGTCCGCCACCAGTGGGAAAAGAGGACAGGTCCATGACGAATCGACTCCTGTGTTCCCCTTATGTTCCATTCCTCACCCTCGTGCAACGGAACGATCGGCAAGCACCCGACGTTGCCCCGGGAAAGGAGCTTCCCATGACCAACCCCCGCGAACTCAAACAGAAATTCTGGACTGCCCTCGCCGACAGCCCGTTCATCTTCCTCCAGCTCGACAGCGAACCCCACCAAGCCGTTCCGATGACCGCGCAACTCGATCCACACGCCGACGGCGCGATCTGGTTCTTCACCAGCCGTAGCGGGCCGTTCGCAGCCGGCGGCCCCGCCACCGCCACTTTCGCCGGCAAGGGACACGACCTCTTCGCCCGCTTCACCGGCACTCTCAGCGAGGAAACCGACCCCGCACGGCTCGACGAGGAATGGAGCCCGGCGATCGAAGCCTGGTTCCCCGGCGGGCGCGACAATCCCGACCTGCTGATGCTCCGAATGGACCTCGGCGAAGCCGAGATATGGAATGCCGCCCTCGGCATCATCGACACGACCAAGATGCTTCTCGGCTTCGACGTGCGGCAGGATGCCGCCGACGATCACGTCGAGACCACCCTCTGAAGCCGACGGGCGCCCCGATCGGCGGGGCCCCTCCGCAACCGGTCAGGCGCCGGGCCCGCTTCCCGGCGTCTCGATCGGAAAGGCGTGCTCCGTCCCCTCGATATCGTCGACGACCTCGACGATTCCGCGGCCGAGATGGCTGCGGCTGCGGCTGTAGAGAAAGTAGACGACCAGCCCGATCAGGGTCCAGATCGGCAGGAACAGCATCGCCGCAGTCGGCAGGTTGAGGAACAGGAACGCGCATCCCGCGATCGTCAGCGGGGCGATGATCCATACCCCCGGCACACGGAAGCTGCGCGGGCGGTTCGGATCCCTGACGCGGAGCATCATCACCGCCACGGCGACCATCAGGAAGGCGTAGAGCGTTCCCGCATTGGAAATGTCGGCCAGTTGCCCGACCGGGAAGAACGCCGCGGCAATGGCGACCGCGGTCCCGGTGATCGCGGTGACGACGTGCGGCGTACGGAACTTCGGATGCACGCGGCTCAGGACTTCGGGCAGCAGCCCGTCGCGGCTCATCACGAAGAAGATGCGCGTCTGGCCGAAGATCAGGATCAGGATGACCGACGGCAGCGCGAGGATCGCGGCGATCCCGATAGCGTTGCCGAGCCACGAGAAGCCGAGGACACGCAGCACGTGCGCAAGCGGCTCGTTCGAGCAGACGAGCGCCTCGGCGTGCTCGGGCATCGCGCACTGCCTCGCGAGCTCGGGCGAGCCGGCCTCGAGCGGGACGCCAGGCGCGCCCATGATCGGCTGGCCTCCCATCGTGCCGATCGCGCCCGCGGCAACGAGGATGTAGAAAATCGTGCAGAACAGCAGCGAGCCGACGAGGCCAATGGGTACGTTGCGCTGCGGGTTCTTGGTTTCCTCGGCCGCGGTCGAGACCGCGTCGAAGCCGACATAGGCGAAGAACATCGTCGCCGCCGCGCCGACCGCGCCGACGCCGGTGCCGAAACCGCCGAACACACCGGCAGGCAGGAACGGATTGAACTTGTCGGGATCGAACGCTGCGCTGGTCAGCGTGATGCCGATGAACGCAGTCAGCGCGGAAACCTTGATGGCCACCAGGAACGCGTTGAACTTGGCGCTCTCGCTGGTGCCGATGATCAGCAGGCCGGTCACCGCCAGCGCGATCACCAGCGCCGGCAGGTTGATCAGCCCGCCCTCGGCCCCGCCGAAGGCAAGCGGCCCGGCGCTGAGCCAGGCCGGCAGGTCTATCCCCAATCCGCCGAGAATGGTGCCGGAGAAATACCCCGACCAGCCGACCGACACCGCCGAAGCGGCGATCGCGTATTCCATGATCAGCGCCCAGCCGACGGTCCAGGCGAAGAACTCGCCGATCGTCGCGTAGCTGTAGGTGTAGGCGCTGCCGGCGACGGGGACCATCGCGGCGATCTCGGCGTAGCACAGGGCCGCGACGATGCAGACCAGCCCCGCGATCGCGAAGGCCAGCATCAGGCCCGGTCCCGCCTTCTGCGCCCCGACCGAGGTAAGCACGAAGATGCCCGTGCCGATCACACAGCCGATCCCGAACAGCGTCAGCTGGAACCAGCCCAGCGTCCGCTTCAGCGACTTCTTCTCCGCCGTGGCCAAGATGGCGTCGAGCGGTTTGACACGACCGAACATGCGGTTCCCCTCATCCCCGAAGTACGCGCGGGCGCACCCGAACCCTGAACTGGTTGCGACGCTAACCGCATTCGCGCGCAAGACAAGCGCGATCGCATCGCTTTGCACAATGCGGCCACGCGCCTAAAAGCCGCGCATGTCCACTACTTTCCAGCTCGACACCTCGACCAGCCGAGCGAACCCCACTCCCCAGCCGATGCGGCGGCTCACCGTTCCCAGGATCCGCCAGCGCAAGGTCGACGGCGTCACCGCCGAGCCGATCGTCATGCTGACGGCCTACACCGCCCGCCAGGCGCAACTGCTCGACGCCCACTGCGACGTGCTGCTGGTCGGCGACTCGCTCGGCCAGGTCATCTACGGGCTGCCGTCGACGGTCCCCGTCACGCTCGAGATGATGGCAAACCACGCCGCGGCGGTCGTGCGCGGCAGCTACCACGCGCTGGTCGTGGTCGACATGCCGTTCGGCTCCTACGAAGCCTCGCCCGAGCAGGCCTTCGCCAGCGCTGCGCAGCTGCTCAAGGCGAGCGGCGCGGCGGCCGTCAAGCTCGAGGGCGGCGAGGCCATGGCCTCGACGGTCGAGTTCCTCGTCCAGCGTGGCATTCCGGTGATGGGGCACGTCGGACTGACCCCGCAGGCGGTCAACGTGCTCGGGGGCTATGGTGCGCGGGGGCGCGCTGAAGCCGAGGCCAACAAGATCGTCCGCGACGCCCGGACCCTCGCCAGCGCCGGGACTTTCGCGATCGTGGTCGAAGGCGTGCTCGAACCTATCGCCGAACAGGTGACGCGCGCCGTGTCGTGCCCAACCATCGGCATCGGCGCTTCGGCTCAGTGCGACGGGCAGGTGCTCGTGACCGAAGACATGCTCGGCATGTTCGAACGCGTGCCGCGGTTCGTGAAGCGATACGAGGACATCGCGGCGCTTATATCGGGCGCCGCGGAACGCTATGCGGCCGACGTGCGTAGCCGTGCATTCCCCGGCCCCGAGCAGACCTACCAGGCAGACTGATCCCTCTCATGCAGCACTACCGATTTTCGATCGTGTTCACGCTCGTCTGCCTCGCGCTGGGGCTATGGTACGGATGGATGAGCACCGGCTCGGTCGCCGGCACGGCGCAGGTGATCTGGATCATCGTCGTGCTCTCGGTGCTGGAGGTTTCGCTGAGCTTCGACAACGCCGTGGTCAACGCCTCGGTACTCAAGGAGATGGACGAGGTCTGGCAGCAGCGCTTCCTCGTGTGGGGCATCGCCTTCGCGGTGTTCGGGATGCGGATCGTGTTCCCGCTGGCGATCGTCGCGATCGCGGCGCACATCGGACCAGTGGAAGCCGTCAGGCTCTCGCTGACCAACCCGGCGGAATACGAACGGATCGTCTCGTCCGCTCACGTGGGTATTGCCGGGTTCGGCGGCGCGTTCCTGGCGATGGTCGGTCTCAAGTTCTTTTTCGATGCTGACAAGGAAGTGCACTGGATCGGCGTGGTCGAGCGCAAGCTCGCCGCGGTCTCGGCGGTCAAGGCGGTCGAGATCGGCCTGCTGCTGCTCGTCCTGTGGGGAATTTCGAACCTGCTTGAGACCGACGAAGCGCTGACCTTCCTGGTTGCCGGCATTCTCGGGATCGTGACGTTCATTGCGGTCGAGGCGATCAACACCGCGCTCGAAATCCACGACGAGCGCCGGCGCATTGCCGGCGCCGCGGTTCGCTCGGGTCTCGGCGGGTTTCTGTACCTCAACGTGCTTGACGCGAGCTTCAGCTTCGACGGCGTGATCGGGGCGTTTGCGCTGTCGAACAACATGGTCGTGATCGCGCTCGGCCTCTCGATCGGTGCGATCTTCGTGCGCTCGATGACCATTCATCTCGTCCATCGCGGCACGCTCGCCGAGTATGCCTACCTCGAGCATGGCGCATTCTGGGCGATCATCGCGCTCGGCGTGATCATGCTTTTCGGCGCAGTCGCGCACGTTCCGGAAGTGGTTACCGGCCTCATCGGCGCGGCGCTGATCGCCCTGTCGTTCTGGTGGTCGGTGCGCCAGAACCGGCGGGCGCCAAACCTCAAGCCGGCGCAGCCGGAGGGCGATTGAGGCGCCCGGCCAGCGGGGCCGAGATCACAAGCTGGAGCAGGTGATAGGTCAGCACGGGCAACAGCAGCAGCCCGGCCACGGCTGGCGGGAAAAGGACGCTTGCCAGCGGCGCCCCGAGCGCGATGCTCTTCTGAGCTCCAGCGAACAGGAACGCGATGCGATCGTCGCGCCGGAGCTCGAGCAGGCCACCGAGCAACCAGGCTCCGACGAATCCGACCACGAGAAAGACGCCGACGAGCGCCAGCAGGACGCCCCAGTCTCCCAGGCCGACCCGTTGCCACAGCCCCTGCTCGACGGCTCCCGAGAAGGCGACGTAGACCGCGATCGCGATCGCCGTGCGGTCCATCCAGGTGGCGATCCGGCGATGATCGCGCACGAGATGACCGGCCCGGCCCTGCACCAGCTGTCCGATCGCGAACGGCAGCAACAGGATCAGCGCGATCCGCTCCAGAGCGGCAAGGTCGAACGGCGCCGCCTCGCTGCCTGCGAGCAGCGAAAACAGCGGCGCGCTGAGAAACACGCCGAGCACGTTGAGCACGGCGGCCGCCACGACCGAGACCGCGACGTTTCCTCCGGCAAGCGAGCTGTAGGCGGTCGCCGATTGCACGGTCGAAGGCAGGATACCCAAGAACAGAAGCCCGAGCGCAACCTGCTGGGGCAGCGCGAGTACCTCGCCCACGCGCGCCAGCCCCCATCCGGCGAAACCCATCGCAAGGAAGCTCCAGAGCGCGAGCGGAGCGAGAAAGCGCATGTGGACGATGCCCCGCAGCACTTCCGCGCGCGGCAGACGCATACCGTTGAGCAGGAACAGCAGGAATATCGCCCCGTTCGAGACGGCCTGCGCCGTAGGGCGGTATTCGGCGGTCACCGGGAGCACCGAGGCGAGCACGATCGCCAGCGCCAGCAGGCGGACCAGCGGGTCGATTCCTCCGGCGATGCGCGCGATCGGCATGGCCGTGCCCTGCCCGCCCCCCGGCGCGCTGTCCAGCGGCGCTAGCGCGCGGCCAACGGCGGCGGGGCCGCGAGCGCCCGCGACTTGGCCAGCAGGATCTCGGCCGCTTGAGGCTCGCTCGCCTCGAGCGTCCGGGCGCGGACTGCAGCGACCCTGCCGTTGCCGCGCTGCAGGCCGTGGGCGCGAAGCGCGGCCTCTCGGGCCGAATCGGCCTTCTCCGCCAGTTCGGCAGTGGCGAGGTCGGCGAGCAGCAGCGGATCGCTTGCGCCAAGCCGCACGGCATAGTCGAGCAGCGCCGCGGCGGCCTCCCGATTCCCGGCCTCCGCCTGCAACCGCCCGAGGAGGATCGCGGCACGACCGTCCCGTGGGTTGCGAACGAGTTCGGCGGCGAGCAACTGCGCCGCCGCCGTGGAATTGCCGAGCTGCCTCAGCGCGACGACGCTGCGCTCGATCAGGGCGTAGTCGATGCGGACAGACGCCGCCTGCGAATAGAATTCCAGCGCCTTCGCCGGATCGCCCGCGAGCAGAGCGACGTCACCGCGCAGCCGGGCCACGTCGGTCGAGCCCGGATAGCGACTCCCGAGACGGGTGGAGAACGCCAGCGCCTCGTCGGCCCGCCCCCCGGCCATCAGCCGGCGCAACCGCGGCACTGCGCTGCCAGCGCTTTCGGATTCGCTCCTCATGCGCCAGAGCGCCAGGTCTCCAGCCGGCCCGACCGGCAAGACGGCGAGGGAAACGGGTCCCCTGGCGGCTGCCCGATCGAGATAGGCGGCAGCATCCTCCCGCCGCCCGAGCTGCTCGAGAGCCCGCCCGACCAGAGTCAGCAGGTACGGCGAAGCGTCGGACCGCGCGGCCAACCCTTCGAACCGCTCGACCACCTCGCCCGCCTCTCCGGCGGCCAGCAGCGCGCGGCCGAGCAGCAGCGTCGCGCGCGGGTTGTCGGGCTGGCTGCGAGCGAGCGCGTCGAACTGCCGCACGGCGAGCGACGCGTTGCCGGTGCGCAGCTCGAGGATTCCCTTCAGCAGCTGCCCGGCGGGCACCGCATCGTAGGCCCCCTCGGTGCGCCAGAGGAGCCGCCTGGCGAGGTTGTCCTCCCCCGCGCGCGCGGCGAGCACCGCCTGCAGGAAATAGGCGCGCGGGTGGCGCGGATCGATCGTGACCATGCGCCGCGCGACCTTCAGCATTTCGCGATTGCGACCGCTCTCGGCGAGCGACGCGGCGTATTCGCCGAGCAGCCCGAGATCGTCGGGCGCCTGCTCGAGCGCGCGCTCGAACCATTCCGCCGCGGCGCGGACACCCTGCGCGTCCCGCAGCAGCTGGCCGCGGAATTCGAGCGCGCGCGGATCCTTCGGATCGATCGCCACCGCTCGCTCTGCAGCCTCGACCGCGAGCCAGTGCTGGCCGCCAGCATAGCGAAAACGGCCGATATCGACCCAAAGCCGCGCGCTCGCGGGCGGCCGGGCGAGCGCGAGATCGAACGCCCGCGCGGCGGCCTCGAGATTCCCCTCCTGCCACTCCAGGCGCGCCAGCGCATGAAATCCGCGCTGCGCACTCTCCGACGCGAACCGGCCCGGCGCGAGCCATTCCCTCGCGGCCGTGATGTTTCCCAACAGCAGTTCTGTCTCGCCGGCATAGGCCGCGACCTGCTCGCGGGGGAAACCGGCGTCGAGTGCCCGGTCCACTGCAACGTCGGCGGCGATCGCGTCGCCGCGGACGAGGGCCGCGGAGGCGTCGGCCAGATAGTCGGTCCCCGGAGCCGCCGCCAGCGGTGGCCCCAGGGCGAGGGTCGCCGCCGCGACCAACAGCAGACGCAGGTCAGGCCTGAAGACCATACTGCTTGAGCAGATCGTACAGGGTCGGCCGGCTGATCCCGAGCATCTTGGCCGTGTTCGAGATGTTGCCTTCGGTCCGCGCCAGCGCATGGCGGATGACCTTGCGGTCGGCCTGCTCGCGCGCGCTCTTCAGGTTGAGCACCGAGGGATCATCCTCGCTGCCGAGCTGCAAATCGAGATCGGCGGCGGTGACGAGCTTGCCATCGGCCATGATCGCCGCGCGCTTCACGCGGTTCTCGAGCTCGCGCACATTGCCCGGCCAGTTCCACGCGTCGATCGCCGCAAGCGCGTCGGAGGCAAATCCAGTCACCTGCGAGCCCACCTCGCGTGCGAAACGCTTGAGGAACGCCTTGGCGAGCAGCGTCGCGTCGCCGGGCCGCTCGGCGAGCGAGGGGATCCTGACGACGACTTCGGCCAGGCGATAGAAGAGGTCCTCACGGAAGCGGCCGTCGCGGATCATCGCCTCGAGGTCCTGGTGCGTCGCGCAGACGATCCGCGTGTCGACGTCGATCGCCTTGCGCCCGCCAATGCGCTCGATCTGCCGTTCCTGCAGGAACCGCAGCAGCTTGACCTGCAGAGGCAGCGGGATGTCGCCGACCTCGTCGAGGAACAGCGTGCCGCCGCTGGCCTGTTCGATCTTGCCCTCGGTCGTCTTGACCGCGCCGGTGAAGGCGCCCCTCTCGTGCCCGAACAGTTCGCTCTCGAGCAAATTCTCGGGGATCGCCGCGCAGTTGATCGCCACGAAGCTGCCGCTGCTGCGGCCGCTTGCCACATGCAGACCGCGCGCGAGCAGCTCCTTGCCAGTCCCACTCGCCCCGAGCAGCACGACCGAAACATTGGTGTTGGCCACGCGCTCGATCGTGCGCGCGACGCGAACCATCTCGGGAGCCGCGGTGATCAGCCCGCCGAGCACGCGGTTGCCCTCCCCCGCCCGCTCGGCCAGCGCCCGATTCTCGGCCTCAATGCGATGCAAGTTGAGCGCCCGGCGAACGATCAGGCCGAGCTGCTCGATGTCGACAGGCTTCTGGTAGAAGTCGTAGGCGCCGCGTTCGATCGCCTTCAGCGCGCTTTCGCGAGCGCCATGGCCAGAGGCGACGATGACTTTCGTATCGGGCTTGAGCGCGATGATCTCGTCGAGCACGGCGAAGCCTTCGCTGGTCCCGTCAGGGTCCGGCGGGAGGCCGAGGTCAAGCGTGACGACCGGCGGCTCTTCGGCGCGAAGCGCCGCGATCGCGCTGGCCCGGTCGCCGGCGATGATCACCTCGAAGTCGTCGTAGGCCCACTTGAGCTGGGCCTGGAGGCCCTCGTCGTCCTCGACGATGAGCAGCTTGGGTCTGGGGTCAACCATCACGCCACCTCGGTCCTGTGAGACTGGATCGAACGGATCATGTCTGCGGCTTCGGCGAGCGGCAGCATCACGCGAAACCGGGTTCCGAGCCCCTCGCGCGATTCGACTTCGAGCCGTCCGCCCATCGCGCGGATGAGTTCACGTGCCTCGAAAGCGCCGATGCCGAAGCCGCCGGGCTTGGACGAATGGAACGGCTTGAACAGCCGGGTGCGAATGAACTCCGGGCTCATCCCGGAGCCGGAGTCGACGATCTCGATCACGGCCTGCGCGTCCTCGGCGCGCAGGTCGAGGAATACCGGCATACCTTTCGGGCTCGCCTCGATTGCGTTCTGCACGAGGTGGACCAGGGCCTGTTCCAGCGACTCGCGATAGGCCAGCGCGCGGCACGGATCGCGCGAAATGGCGATCACCTCGTGCTGCGGGGCGTAGCGCCTGGCGATGTTGGCGAGCAGGTCACCGACGGCGACGGGCTGCGGGGCTTCGCCGGCTGGCGAACCGTAGCGCCCGAGCCGCGCGAGCAGCGCCTGGAGCTTCTCCGCGCTGTTACGCAGCGTCAGCAGCATATCCGCGCGAAATTCCGGATTGTCCGCATGCTTCTCGGCATTGCGCGAGAGCAGAGCGAGCTGGCTGGCGAGGTTCTTGATGTCGTGCATCACGAACGCGATGCGCCGGTTGAACTCGTCGAAGCGGAGCGCCTCGCCGAGCGCGTCCTGGCTCGCCTGCTCGGCGAGGTAGCTCGCCAGCTGGCGGCTGACCACGCGCAACAGGTCGAAATCCTCCCAGTCGAGGCGGCGGGCGACCGGTGGGCGTGACAGCACGATCACGCCCACCAGGCGCTCGTAGTGCAACAGCGGCACCATCGCCCGGGCCGACGGCTCATCGCGCACCCAGTCCGGACAGGCTGCCGCGGGTATGCCTTCGACCCGTCCCGAACGCAGATCGTCGAGATCGACAATGAACTGGCTATCCTCGAAGAACCGCTGCCCCTGGGCGCCCAGGGCTTCGGCTGGAACCTCGACGCCGGGCCATTGCCAGCGCGCGCCGAGACCGAGCCCGCCTTCCTCGCGCGGGGTCAGCAGCAGCCCTCCTGGACTGTCGGTGATGTCGGCCGCCGCCTGGACGATCCGTTCGCGCAGCGGCGCCGCCGATGCGCCGGCGCGCCCCATCGTCTCGGTGAATCGCAGCCATTCGGCGCGGTAGTCGTAGCGATGCTGGAACAGGTGCTTGGACAGGGTGACCCTTACCCAGCCGCGCAGCCACCGCGAATGCCACACGGTCAGCGCGACGGCTGCCGCGAGCGCAACGACACTCGCCTGGACCAGCCAGTCGACCTTCCCCTCCGCATAGGCGAGGCCCTGCGCGAGCAGGACCATCATCGCGAGGTAGGCGCCGATGATCAGCAGCGAGGCCGAGCGGAACGCGAACGAGCGCGAGGGGCGGAATCGCAGGTTGCCGTCGTGGCGCAGCAGGCCGATCGCCAGCAGCCCGACGGCGAAGAAGATCGCGGCGCCGCGCAGCGTGACGAGGTCGAGCGGAAGCTGTTGGCCGAGGTAGGCGACGGTCGACAGGTTCAGGTCGTAGAGCCAGATCGTGGCGAGCGCCGCCGCCGGCCAGCGCAGCGCCTCGCGTGCATCCGCCCCGGCGCCGGCATAGAGGTTGTGCACCAGAACCAGCGCGCCGATACAGAACAGCAGGCGGAAGATCACGGCGAACCCGGCAATCGCCTGCTGCGCCTCCGGCGAACCCGCATACTGCTGCACGACCGCCAGCAATACGAGCTGCATGAGCTCGACGAACCCGAGCGCGAACACGACCGGGCGGATCGGGGCCAGGCTCTTGTCGCGGTCGTCGTGCGCAAACAGACGGTAAAGCGTCCACAGCCAGGCGAGGTGCGTCAGGCTCAGCAGCGCCGAGGTCACCGATGCCGAATCGCCGAGCGTCGCGAAGGCGAACGCCCAGCCGGCCGTCAGCGCAAGCGCTCCGGCCTCGGCAGAGACCGCAGGGCCGCGTTCGCGCCGCCTCGCCAGCGACCAGCCCGAGAGAGCCAGCGCGAAAGCGGCACACAGCAGGTAGCTGAGCTGCACGGTGAACGATCCCAGCGCTTCGATCATCGCGCCCCCTCCGGCCAGAGGATGACCCTGAGCGTCTGCAACAGGATCAGCAGGTCGAGGAACGGCGTGTAATTCTTGGCGTAGTAGAGATCGTACTCGAGCTTGCGGCGGGCATCCTCGATCGAAGCGCCGTACGGATAGTTGATCTGGGCCCAGCCGGTGATGCCCGGTTTGACCATGTGCCGCTCGGCATAGAACGGCAGCTTGTCCTCGAGATCCTCGACGAAGGCGGGCACTTCCGGGCGCGGCCCAACGAAGCTCATCTCGCCCTTGAGCACCGTCCAGACCTGCGGCAGCTCGTCGATCCGCAGCTTGCGGATGATCTTGCCTACGCGGGTCACGCGGGGATCGTCGCGTTCCGCCCACTTCGCGCCGCCTGCCTCGGCGTCGACGCGCATCGAGCGCAGCTTGAGCAGTGTGAACGGCTGACCGTAGAGCCCGATACGCTCCTGACGAAAGAACGCCGGGCCGCGGCTGTCGAGCTTAACCAGCAGCGCGAACAGCGCGATGATCGGGAAACTCACCAGCAGCAGAAGGCCACTCGCGGCAATGTCGAACAGCCGCTTGGCGACGCTCGAGAGCGCGCGGCCCGACGAGAACCCGTCGGAAAAGATCAGCCAGCTCGGATTGAGCGTGTCGAGATCGACCCGGCCGGTCTCGCGCTCCATGAAGCTCGAGAAGTCGTTGACGTGAACGCCGGCGGTCTTGATGCGCAACAGGTCCTTCAGCGGCAGCGCGTTGCGTCGCTCCTCGAGCGCGAGGACGACTTCGCTGGCGCCCAGGTTGGCGACGAAGCGCGAGAGGTCGTGGATCGCCGAGCGCGGAATCGCCTCTTCGACAGCGATGGCGCTCTCGTTCATGCCGATGTACCCGACGATCACGAAGCCGCTACCGGGCTTCTCGCTGAGCTCCTTGAGCCTGAGCGCACGCGGACCGGCGCCCAGCACCAGCACGCGCCGGCGAAACGCGCTGGCGCCGAGAATACCGCCTACGATCACGCGGTTGGCAACCAGCAGCACTATCGAGAGACCCATTGCGTAGAGCAGGGTCGAGCGCCAGAAGGTGCTTCCGGGCAAGACGAAATCGAGGAAGGCGAGCGCGATGATCGCAAGGCTCACCGCGACGAGCAGCCGGGCGCAGGCGAAACGCAACGAACGCAACGCCTCGCTCCGGTAGACGCCGACCGCGATCATCGCCGCGAGCACGACCGCGGCAAAGCCGCCCAGCGGCGCCAGACGCGTGGCGAGCGGCCCCGGATCCATGTCGACCTGCGCTGCGCGCAGCGACCAGGCTAGGTCGCCAGCAACGAACAGCAGGACGCAATCGATCAGGCCGAGCAGCAGGACCGCGTGCGGTACGTAGTGCTTGAAGAGACGAACCATGGCTCCAACCGGCCGCATCCGCCCCCAGGGCTGGACACAGCGTGGTTAGCGCCGAGAAATGAAGCGTCGGTAAACTTTACAGTTCGCGGAGAATGAGGCGCCAACTCAATCGGTTACGGCGTCGGCCGCATCCTGCACCGCGTCGCCCGCCTGGCCAGCTGCCGTGCCGACTTCCCGAGCCGCGTCGGCGATCGCGTTGTCCTTCGCCATTTCGGAGTTGTTCATCCCCGAGAGGTAGAACACCGCCACCGCCGCGAGGATCACCAGCAGGATCACGATCAGCCAGGTCGCGCCACCCGATCGCGGGCGGTCGCTGACGACCGTGGTGTGGGTGTGGGTATCGCCCGACGGCGTCTCGACCTGGGTGATGCGTTCTTCGGCCATCGCGACCTCTCCTGTTCTCGTAATGGTCGCTCAAACGGGCCATTGATGCCGTGGTTCCACCGGTGAGGCGGCCGCCTAGTCGCCCATGGCGTGCCGCGTGTCGTCGAGAGCCATGTCGATAAGCGCGCGCATGGCCCGCTCGGCCGCGTCGGGATCGCCGGCAGCGATGGCATCGGCGACGCGGGCGTGATCGGGAACCGGGTCCCTCGGCAGGGCGCGGGTTCGCTGCTTGAACTGCGTGGTCCAGTTGACCGCGGCACCGATGCTCGCGGACAGGGTGATGAGCACATCGTTGTGCGTCGCCTGCAAGACCGCGTCGTGAAACGCGCGGTCCGCCAATCTGCCCGCTTCCGTCGCCAGCGTATGGCGGCGCATCCTCGCAAGTGCGCTGCGCATTTCCCTGATGTCGTCCTTGTCGCGCCGTTCCGCCGCAAGCCGCGCCGCCGCCGGTTCGACGATCACGCGCAACTCGAACAGGTTGCGAACGAAGGTCGGATCGGGTTCGCCCGAGAAGGCCCACGCCAGCACCTCGGGGTCGAGCAGGTTCCAGCGCTTGCGCGGCAACACCCACGTGCCGGCCTTGGTCCGGCTTTCGACGAGCCCCTTGCCGGTCAGTTCGCGCACCGCCTCGCGATAAGCCGTGCGCGAGACGTCGAGCGCTTCGGCATTGGCAACCTCGGTCGTCAGCCGCTCGCCCGGCTTGATCGCGCCGCTGACGATCGCCGAACCGAGATAGTGCGCAATCGCGCCGCGCAACCGGCGCCCGGTGCTCCGCTCGCCACGGCGCCCGCCTTCCTCGTGCGGTCCGATCGGTTCCTGGGTGGTCAACGGCAAGAGTCTCCCCGGGCGCGCAAGTGCCCGACAGCAGTCCGGCAAGATCGCCGTTTGCCTTGCATATTATGTCGGACTAATTCCGCAAAGCCTGAAGCGCCTCCTGCTCGAAAGGTCCCGATGCCCAACCTGTCGCCACACCGCGCCGCCGACGCTCCTGGCAGCGTGACCTCCACACACCACCAACCCCGCCCGCTGTGAGCATCGAGCCAATCCGTCTCGCGATCATCGGCCTCGGCAAGATCGCCCGCGACCAGCACCTGCCGGCGCTGCGGGCGGACCCCGCGTTCGAGGTCGCCGCAACCGTCTGCCCTTATGGTGAGGTCGCCGAGGGAGTACCGAGCTTCGCGACCCTGCAGGAGTGCCTGGCCGCAGGCGTCGCGCTCGATGCGGTGTCGGTATGCACGCCACCGCAGGTGCGCCACCGGCTGGCCATGGAGGCGCTGGACAGCGGGCTTCACGTCCTGCTCGAGAAGCCGCCGGCAGCGACCGTGGCCGAGGCGGTTTCGCTCGCCGGCAAGGCGACCGAAGCAGGGCTGACGATCTTCGCTGCCTGGCACTCGCGCTTCGCCGCCGGGGTCGAACCTGCGCGCGAGTGGCTGGCTGGGAAGCGAATTCTCGGCGCGAGGATCACCTGGCGCGAGGACGTTCGCGTCTGGCATCCGGGCCAGGCCTGGATCTGGCGGGCCGGCGGGTTCGGGGTGTTCGATCCGGGAATCAACGCGCTGTCGATTGCAACCCGAATCCTGCCGAGCCCCGTGGAACTGACCGATGCGGAGCTCGAGTTCCCCGCCAATTGCGAGGCTCCCATTGCCGCGCGGCTCGCTCTGAGCGCGGCCGGGGCCCCGATCACGGCCGACTTCGACTTCCGCCAGACAGGTCCGCAGACCTGGGACATCGAGGTCGAGACCGACGCCGGAACGCTTGTCCTCTCGCGCGGCGGCGCAGCGCTGAAATTGCCCGACGGCGTGCACGAAGCCCGCGATGCCGAGTATCCGACGCTCTACGGCCGGTTCGCCGCGCTGATCCGCTCCGGTACGAGCGAGCTGGATATCGCCCCGCTCAAACTCGTCGCCGACGCCCTCAGGCGCGGACGGATCGTCCAAACCGATCCGTTCCACGACTGACGGGAGCGGCGGGCTACTCCTCGATCGCGATCATCGCCACGGCCTTGGAGGGCAGCTGCAGTGTGACCGCGCGCCCCGCCACACGCCCCGAAATCGGCCGCGGCGTTACGGTATCCGGCGCCTCGAAGGTGTTGACCGAGTTGACCGCGGGCGCGGTCAGCACCGTACCCGCGGCCGCCCGGGGGCTGACGCCCGAAATCTCGACCCGCATGTCCGCCGGCCGGTCCGGATCGAGGTTCACCAGCGCCAGCCACAGCCTGCCGTCGGTGGCGCGCACCGCGACCGCGTCGACGCGCGGCAGGACCAGGTCGCCCTCGCGGTATTCCCCCGCATCGAACGTGACCGGCACAAGCGTCGCATCCTGGAACGGCAGGTACATCTTGTGCACATGGTAGGTCGGCGTCAGCACCATCTTCGGCCCGTCGGTCAGGATCATCGCCTGCAGCACGTTGACCATCTGGGCGATATTGGCGCCGCGCACGCGATCGGCATGGCGCGCGAAGATGTTGAAGTTGAGCGCTGCGACGATCGCGTCGCGCAGCGAATTCTGCTGCTGCAGGAAACCCTCCTGCGTGCCCGGGAGCTCCGCCAGCCACACGCCCCACTCATCGACAAACAGCCCGACCTTCTTCTCGGGATCGTACTTGTCCATGATCGCGGTGTGCGTGCGGATGTGGTCATCCATGCGCAGCGTGGCCTCGACGATCTCGGCGTATTCGCGCGTCCCGAAATTCAAGCTGTCGTAGGCGGGCGGCCAGCGAACCACGGTATAGGAGTGGAGCGACAGGCCTTCCATGTCCCAGCTCCAGTCTCTCTCGCTCCACGCCTTCATCACCCCTTCGGTGTAGGTGGGGTCGCCGTCGCTCGGACCGACGGCTACGCGCTGCATCGTGTTCGGCGCGGCCTGCTGCTCGGGGTGGAAGCTGCGCACGAAGCGGGCGTAACGCCGGAGCAGGTCGGTGTAGTGTTCCGGCCGCATGTTGCCGCCACAGCCCCAGGTCTCGTTGCCGATGCCGAGGTACCTGACCTTCCACGGCTCCTGGCGGCCATTGGCCGCGCGTTCGCGGCCGGCGGAAGTGCGCTCGTCGGCGGTGATGTAGGCGATCCAGTCGGACGCTTCCTCGATCGTCCCCGAACCGACGTTGATCGAGACGTAGGCTTCGGAGCCGATCTGCTCGACGAAGTCGAAGAACTCGTGCGTGCCGAACGCGTTGTCCTCGATCGCCTCGCCCCAGTTCCAGTTGATGCTCACGCCGCGCTGCGCGCGATCGCCGATCCCGTCGCGCCAGTGGTACTCGTCGGCGAAGCACCCGCCGGGCCAGCGCACGTTTGGCACGCGGATCTCGCGCAACGCGGCGACGACGTCGCTGCGAATGCCGCGGACATTGGGGATTTCCGAATCCTCGCCGACCCACACGCCGCCGTAGATCCCGGTACCGAGATGCTCGGCGAACTGGCCGAAGATGTCGCGGGCGATCTTCGGGCCGGTCTTTCCCGCATCGATCGTCACCGTCGTCGTTGCGTCCTGCGCGACCGCCGGGACCGCAACGGATGTCAGGGCCGCTACGACGCCGGCCAGCAGTCTCGAACGCATGATGGTGTCCTTTGCGAGCATGTCAGTTGGCGGGTTCGGGCGAGGTCGACAGGCGATAGATCATCACGTGCCGATAGGGCTTGCCGGGGTCGACGCGCGCCGAGGCGAAGCCCGGCTGGTTCGGGGCATCGGGAAACTTCTGCGGTTCGAGCGCGATGCCGTCGCCCATGCGGTACATCCGCCCGCTGCGCCCGGCCGAGGTGCCATCGAGGAAGTTGCCAGTGTAGAACTGGAGCCCGGGTTCGGTGCTCAGGACTTCGAGCACGCGCCCTGAAACGGGGTCCTCCAGGCGCGCGGCCAGCTGCGGCTCGGCCGTCTGGCCCTTATCGAGCGCGAAGTTATGATCGTACCCGCGACCGTAGACGATCTGCTGGTCGCGGCCGTCGCGCAGCCCGAGCGCGATCAGCCTCGGGGTGCGAAAGTCGAACACGGTGCCCGCGACAGGACGCAGCTCCCCGGTCGGGATCAGCGTCTCGCTTACCGGCGTGTAGGCGCTGGCCGGGATCGTCAGCATGTGACGCGAGGTCTCCTCGGGCGCGCCGTCGCCGGCGAGGTTGAACAGCGCGTGGTTGGTCAGGTTGACCACCGTCGGCTTGTCGGTCGCCGCATCGAAGGCGATCGTCAGGTCGCCGCCGTCGTCGAGCGAATAGGTGACGGTGACCTCGAGCTTGCCGGGATACCCCTGGTCGCCGTCCGGGCTGGTCAGCGCCATCACCACGCTCGCGGTCGGCCCGCTCGAGACCGAGACGATCCGCCAGTTGCGCTTGTCGAACCCTTCGGTTCCGCCGTGAAGCGAGTTGCCGTTGTTGTTCTGCGGCAGCTGGTAAACCGTCCCGTCGAGCGTGAACCGACCGCCCGCAATCCGGTTGGCATAACGGCCGACCGTGACGCCGTAATAGCTCGGCTTGCTCTCGTATTCCTCGGCTGTGTCGAAGCCGAGCGTCACTTCGGCCCGGACGCCGTTGCGGTCCGGCGCGACGAGCGACTGCAGCGTGGCGCCGTACGTGATCACCCGCGCCTCGATACCGCGCGCGTTGCTCAGCGTGACCGCCTCGATCGGGCTGCCGTCGGCGAGCCGCCCGGCCTGCTCGCGCACCGCATCCGCTGCCGCGGCAGGCGCGGCGAGGCCGACCGCCGCCGCAATCAGGACCACCTTCGTGACTGAACTCGGCAAAGCTTTCCTCCCCCAGGATTGACGCTGTTAGCGCTAACTTATAGTCCTACAAAAAAAGGGCAAGCGGGGCTCGCGGAGGGGATATGGCGCTTTCACCGACGACCGGATTACCTGCCAGTGGAACGGCCCACGCACCGCGCGCGGCGCTGGCGCTGCTGGCCAGCCTGTTCTTCATGTGGGGCTTCATCACGGTCATCAACAACACCCTGCTCCCTCACCTGCGCAGCGTTTTCGTCCTCAACTACACCCAGACGACGTTGATCGAGAGCGTCTGGTTCATCGCCTATTTCGTCGCCTCGATTCCCTCAGCCAAGCTGATCGAGCGACTCGGCTACCAGCGCTCGATCGTCGTCGGCCTGCTGGCAATGGCCGCCGGAGCGCTGCTGATGGTTCCGGCTGCCCGGCTGCCGTCGTACGAGGTCGTGCTCGTCGCGCTGTTCGTCATCGCCAGCGGGATCACCCTGCTGCAGGTCGCAGCCAATCCTTATGTGGCTGTCGTCGGACCGCCCGAAACCGCTTCTTCGCGGCTCAACTTCGTCCAGGCGTTCAACTCGTTCGGCACGACGCTCGCGCCGCTGTTCGGCGGATACCTGATCCTCGGGCGCTCGAAGGGCGGCACGTCCGAGGCCGGAGTCACCCTCACTGCCGCCGAGCGCTATGCCGACGCGCAGTCGGTCATCCTGCCGTACCTGATCGTCGCTGCGGTGCTGGTCGTGCTGGCGATCGTGATCGCGCGCTTCCCGCTGCCGGCGATGGGCCAGGAGACCCGGCGAGCCAGCCGCGAGGCGCGCAAGGGGCTGTCCCTGTGGAGCCACCGTAATCTCGTGTTCGGCGTGCCGGCGATCTTCATCTACCTGATCGCCGAGATCGGCGTCTCCAACCTGTTCATCAACTTCATCAGCCAGCCCGACATCGGCAATCTCACGCACCAGGAGGCATCGAACTACCTGTTCCTGCTGTGGGGCGGGATGATGGTTGGCCGGTTCCTCGGCAGCTTCCTGATGCAGAAGATCGACCCGGCGCGAGTGCTCGCGGCATTCTCGGTCGGAGCGTTCGTCGTGATGCTGGTCGCGACCTTTGCCCACGGCCCGGCGGCGATGTGGGCGCTGATCCTCGTCGGGCTGTTCCATTCGATCATGTTCCCGACGATCTTCACTCTGGCGATCAGGGGCCTCGGGCCGCTGACCGAGGAAGGCTCGGGTCTGCTGATCATGGCGATCGCCGGCGGCGCGCTGGTCGTCGTCCAGGGATGGCTGGCCGACCTCTACGGCCTGCAGCTGTCGTTCCTGCTCACTGTGGTCTGCGAACTCTACGTGCTGTTCTACGCGCTGTGGGGCGCCAAGCCGACCGGGAAGCAGCTGGAGGTCGAGCTCGAAGCCAAGCCGGCCGCGAGCGCATTGTCGGACTGAAGGGAGCGGAGGGTCTGGTGCGGCTGCATTGGCGAAAAATGGTGATGATCGGGGCGCTCGCCGCCTGCGCGGCGTGTTCCGGACCGAGCTCGGGCGATCCCGAGCCCGGCTCGAACCCGATCATCCGCGACAAGTTCACGGCAGACCCCGCGCCGATCGTGGTCGGCGACCGGCTCTACCTGATCACCGGGCACGACGAAGCGCAGCGTGACGAGATGTTCAACATGCGCGAATGGCTCGCCTACTCGACGACCGACATGCGCAACTGGACCGACCACGGCCCGATCATGCGCGTCACCGACTTCAGGTGGGCCAAGCAGGATGCCTGGGCTTCGCAGATGATCGAGAAGGACGGCCGATTCTGGTTCTACGCCGCCGTCGAGCACGACGACACCCATCCCGGGAAGGCCATCGGGGTGGCCGTATCAGACAGCCCCACGGGGCCGTTCATCGACGCCAAGGGCTCCGCGCTCATCACCAACGAGATGACACCCAAGGGAACGCACAGCTGGGAAGACATCGATCCGACGGTGTTCACCGATGACGACGGCACCACCTGGATCGCCTGGGGCAACCGCCATTGCTACATCGCCCGGCTCAAGCCGAACATGATCGAGATCGACGGGCCGATCACCGAGATCACCCCGCCACATTTCGAGGAAGGGCCGTGGCTGCACAAGCGCGGCGATCTCTACTACCTGACCTACGCTTCGCTCGACCGCTCGACGCATCGCGACGAGAAAGTCTCCTACGCCACGGCACCCTCGATCCAAGGGCCGTGGACATACCGGGGCGAGCTCACCGGATCGGGCAAGTACAGCTTCACGATCCATCCCGGCATCGTCGAGTACAAGGGACAGTGGTACCTGTTCCTGCACAATGCCGCGCTGACGATAGGTGAGCTCAACGGCGCGATAGGGCGGCGCGCCGTGACGGTCGAGTATCTCGAGTACAACCCAGACGGCACGATGAAGCCGGTGGTGCAGACCGAAGCCGGCGTGACCGCGCCGCCGCCCAGATGACACATCCCCAGATCCCGAGGAGGCCCGTCTTGATGCGCAAGTGGAGTATCGCTCGTCTGGCTGCCGTAACGCTTGCTGCCGCGTGCACCGTGGCGCTTCCCGCGAACGCCCAGGACGACGTCATGACGCCGGTCCCCACGCCGGCGCAGGCCGACGCCATCGTGCTCGGCACCGGACCGCTGCCCGGAGCCACGGCGCAAGAATCGTGGCATCGCCAGTACGGCAGCCTGTTCGCCCGCAACGTCACGATCGCGACGCTTACGCCTTACCTGGCCGACCCTGCCAAGGCGACCGGGGCCGCAGTGATCGTCACCCCGGGCGGCGGCTTCCGCACGCTGTCGATGGAGAACGAGGGATCGGACGTCGCGAAAGCGCTGGCCGAGCGGGGCGTGTCCGCTTTCGTCCTCAAGTACCGGCTCAATCAGACTCCCGCTGCGATGCCCGATTTCGAGCGGTCGATGCGCGAGATGTTCACCGCAGCAGCCGCCCGTCCGCCGCAGCTCTCGGCGCAGTCGGCGGCCGAAAGCCTCGCGCCGCAGCTCGCCGATGCGCGCGCGGCGTTCGCCCTGGTTCGCTCGCGGGCCGGGGAATGGAACGTCGATCCCGACCGCATCGGCATGGTCGGATTCTCCGCCGGCGCGATGCTGACGATGGTCACCGCGCTGGCCGGCGAAGACGCGAAGCCGGCGTTTCTCGGCAACATCTACGGCCCGCTCGGAGCAACGACGGTCCCTGCCGATGCCCCACCGCTGTTCGTCGCCCTCGCGGTCGACGACCCGCTGTTCGCAAACACGGGTTTCGGGCTGATCGAGAGCTGGCGCGCGGCCGGGCGCCCGGTGGAGTTCCACTACTACGAGCAGGGCGGGCACGGCTTCGGGATGTATCCGAAAGAGACCACCAGCACCGGCTGGTTCGACGCGTTCGTCCGCTGGCTCGGCATGCACGGGATGCTCGACCGCGCGCGGTAACGAGCGAGCGCGAATGCGCCGCCGATCCGGTCAGTGCCCCCGGCGATGGGCTTCGAAGAAGCGGAAGATCTCGGGCATGCCGTCCTCGATGATATTGCCGTGGTCGCGGCCGGGCATCTCGATGTACTCGTGCGTCACGCCAAGCGCGTCCATCGCCGCCGCCCAGGTGCGCGTGCCGGTTGCCGGCACGATCGGGTCCTCGTCGCCCTGCGTGATCATGACCGGGAGGCCCGCGGCCTTGATCGGGGCGAGGATGTCCTTCTGATTGGGCTGCATCAGGAACGCCGCCGGCGCGATTGCCGCGATCGCCGCCCATTGATCGGCATACTTCTGCCCGAGAAACAGTGCGCCGGCCCCGCCCATCGAATGGCCCATCAGGTAGGTCCGGTCGGGATCGACGTTGAACTCGCTTCGCGCCATCGCGAGCACGTTCATGACGTCCTTCTCCGACAGTTCGGGGAGATTGGGCGGGTCGACCGGGCCGCCCCCCATCACGATCACCGGTGAACCGTACCAGCCCGTCGCGTTGTAGCCCATCGGGCCGACCACGATATAGCCGTGCTCCTCGGCAAGATCGACCAGCCGACCGCGGACGATGAAGTTCGAATCACCGCCGTAGCCGTGCAGCGCGACGATCAGCGGCGCCGGTGTCTCGGATCTGACCTTCGAGGAGACGAACACAGTGTAGCCGAGCTCCTCGTCGGTATCGACGAAGCGATAGGAGCGCTGTTCGACCCTCGGGTCGGGCTCCATGCGCATCGGGAAGCGCGGCGGGCCGTCGGCAGCCGACGCCTCGGCTGGTGCCTGAGTCAGGGCGGGCGGCGTGAACGCCAGCATCGACGCCGCCAGAACCGCAAGTCCGCCGAGCAACACCTTGCCTGCAGAATGTTTCACGCCCGTTTCCTCGTCAGGTTTCTCGTCGACGCAGGGTCGCACCCCAACACTCTCACCGATGAATCTTTCGCAGGAGTCGCCGCAGTTCCCCGGTCTCGGCTTCGGTAAGGCCCGCGGTCAACGCCGTGTCGGCCTTGCGAACCAGTTGGCGCAGACGCGCCAGCTCCTTCTCGCCCTGCGGGGTCAGGTAGATGCCGAACGACCGGCGGTCGCCCTCGATCGTGCGGCGTTCGACGCAGCCCCGATCTTCCCAGAAATCCACCGCAAGGCTCGTCGCCGGCCGCGTCAGCGCCAGCGCAGCGGCGAGCTGGGTCTGCTGCAGCCCCGGATTGCGACCGATCACTTCGAGCATCGAGTAGCGGTGCGGCGTGATGCCGCTGTCGCCGAATTCGCGCGAGAGCAGCCCGTGACCGAGAATCCAGACCAGCTTCACGGAAAATCCGGTGAGATCGGTCAGCAAACCCAGGTCGACCTCCGCGTTCTCGAGCGTCGGCGCCCGTCGCCGGACGCTGAACAGGGGGTCATCGAGTTCGCTCACTCTGTTCATCCACCCCTGCATGCCCGTTGCGTCATGTAGACACAAGCCGGACCATTATTGCCATGAACAGTTATTGTCGATAACAGATATCGCCGATAATCGGATTCGGTGCTGGTCGCACCGTGGGGGAGACAGGTGATGAGGGCAAATTCCGTTCGTCAGTCGCGTCGTGATTACCGCCGCATGCTGCTGGCGGGAGGAACCATTGCAGCCGCTTCGCTGTGCGCCGTGCCAGGCGCCCCGGTGGCTGCGCAGGACACGACGACGGGGGCAGCCGTCGAAGCCCAGGAGGACTCGGGCAACGCCATCCTGGTAACTGCGCGCCGGCGCGAGGAATCGCTGCAGGAAACTCCGGTTGCGATCTCGGCCTTCAGCGCCGAGACGCTCGAGGAACGGCAGATCCAGCAGACGCAGGACCTCGAGCGCATCACGCCGAGCCTGCAGTTCAAGCCCGCCGGCCAGCTGTCGGGTAACAGCTCCGCCGCGGTCGCATTCATCCGCGGCGTAGGCCAGCTGGACCCGACCGCTGCGGTCGATCCGGGCGTCGGCGTCTACGTCGACGAGGTTTACGTCGGTCGCGCGGTCGGCAGCACGATCGAATTCGGCGACATCGGCAGCGTCGAGGTCCTGCGCGGCCCGCAGGGCACGCTGTTCGGCCGCAACACGATCGGCGGCGCGATCCTGGTCCGCACCCGCCAGCCAGAGTTCGGCGAGTTCTCCGGCCGCGCGCGCGTCCGGGCGGGCAGCGACGATCTCATCGAAGGGTTCGCCGCGCTCAACCTGCCCCTCGGCGAAACCGCGGCCGCGCGCGTCTCAGCGGGTTTCCGCAAGCGTGACGGCTACGTCATTCGCACATTCGACGGGCTCGATCTCGGCAACGAGGACGTGATCACGCTGAACGCCGCATTCCGCTGGGAGCCCACTTCGCGTTTCGAACTCCAGCTGCGCGCCGATTATACCAACCGCGACGAGAACGGCGCTCCGTTCACCTTCGCCGGGATCAACGAGACGGCCCCGGTGGCGGCCATCGTCAGCGTCGCCGCCGGCTGCCCGGGCGCAACGATCCCCTTCGCGCCGCTGACGCCGGGCGATCCGCGGTTCGGTCCTCCCTCGGTCCCGATGATCGACGATCCCCGCTGCGCCAACGATTTCCAGGCGCGCGGCGATTTCCGCAACGGCGGCACGGCTGCGGTGCTGAGCGAGTCGGAAATCTGGGGCGTGTCGGGCACGGCCCGCTACGAGCTCACCGACAGCCTCACGCTCAAGAGCATCACCGCCTACCGTTCGACCGAATCGCGCGGGATTCGCGACGCCGACAACACGCCGTTCGTGATGATCACCACCGATGTCGGCGGCACCTCGGACCAGTTCAGCCAGGAGCTGCAACTGCAGTACGAGCGCGGCATCGTCAGCGCGATCCTCGGGGGTTACTACTTCGACGAGGACACCTTCGAGCGCGCCACGGTGCCGCTGGCGTTCCCACCCTCCCCGCCCGTCATCGGCTCGCTGCTGGCAGGTGGGCCCGGGTCGCGCGACCTGCAGCTGTCGAACCTCGAGACGCGTTCGCTGGCCGCATTCGGCGAAGTCTCGGTCGAGGTCCTCGACGGGCTCGAGCTGTCGGGCGGGTTACGCTACACCGAGGACCGGAAGACTTATCAGGGCACCGTCCTCAACCTGTTCCCGGCGACCCAGCCCGATCCGAGCCCGCTGCCCACGCTCGCGATCCCGGAGGGCGGCCCGCTGTTCATCTTCAGCCGGCCGTACCGCGACAAGTTCTCGGCGCTCACGGGGTCGGCCAGCATCCGCTACGAATTCACCGACTGGCTCAATGGCTACGCCTCGTACGCGACCAGCTTCAAGTCGGGCGGGTTCAACACGCGCTACAACGCGGAGCCGCCGGGCAACGTACCCGTGCCGTTCGACGAGGAGACCGTCGAAAGCTTCGAGCTCGGCGCCAAGATGGACTTCGGCGACGCGACGCTCAATCTCGCCGCATTCCGCGCCAACTACGACGACATCCAGCTGATCTTCCGTCAGGGCGTCGTCCCGCTGCTGTTCAATGCCGGCAAGGCGCGCATCCAGGGCTTCGAGGCGGAGCTCGGATATCATCCGCGCGGCGGCCTCAGCTTCGACGCCGCGATCAGCATCCTCGATGACGACATCCTGTCGATCACCCCGATTCCCGGCGCCACCGCAACCGTCGCGCCCGGCGACGACCTGCCGCTGACGCCCGGCTTCCAGGGCAACTTCTCGATCGGCTACGAAATCCCGCTGTCCGATCGCTTTACGCTGACGCCCCGTTTCGACGGCAGCTATCAGTCCAAGGTGGTGTTCATCACCGGCAGCGTGCCGGAGATCGAGGAGGACGGCTATTTCGTCGGCAACGCCTCGATCGAACTCGACATCGACGATCGCTGGTCGGTCACCGCAGGGGTGATCAACCTGTTCGACGAGCGCTACCTGATCCAGGGCAACGCGTCGCTGGCCACGCTCGGTTATGCGGAGCGCATCTTCGCCCGACCGCGGAACTGGTACGTGCAGCTGTCGGCAGAATTCTAGGAGTCCCGGGCCGGCCATCTCGCGGCCGGCCTGGTGCCCCTGGCCCGACTCGAACGGGCACGCCTCGCGGCAATCGATTTTGAGTCGATCGCGTCTACCATTCCGCCACAGGGGCTTCCCGGGCCGGCCGACCGCTTAGCTGTCGGTCGGCCCGGGGGTCAAGCGACGCTCAGTCCTTGAGTGCGCCGGCGATGATCTTGTGCAGACGGGAGTGCAGGTGATCGTTGCCGGCGACGACCTGCTCGGCACAGATCGGCTGCGACCGGCCGCGGTAATCGGTGACGAAGCCCCCGGCCTCGCGCACGAGCAGGCAACCGGCGGCAGTATCCCACGCCTGCAGGTCGCTTTCCCAGAAACCGTCGAAACGCCCAGCGGCGACCCACGCGAGATCGAGCGCGGCCGAGCCGAACCGGCGAATCCCGGCGACCTGCGGGCCGAGGGCCGACAGGATCCGCGTCCACTCGTCAAAATCCCCGTGCGCCTGGTAAGGGATGCCGGTCGCGATCAGCGCCTCACCGAGCTGGCGCCGCGCCGAGACGCGCAGCCGGGCATCCTGCAGCCAGGCGCCGCGGCTCTTCTCGGCCCAGAAGCTCTCGTCGGTGATCGGCTGGTAGACGAGCCCGGCGACCACCTCGCCCCAGCCCCCGCCGCCTGGCTTGGGTTCCTGGACGGCGATCGAGATGGCGAAATGCGGAATGCCGTGGAGGAAGTTGCTGGTGCCGTCGAGCGGATCGACGATCCACCGCGGTTTCGCCGGATCCCCTTCGATCGTGCCCCCTTCCTCGAGGACGAAGCCCCAGTCCGGCCGCGCCGTGCGCAGCTCGTCCCACAGCGTTCGCTCCGCCGCCTGGTCGGCCTTCGAAACGAAGTCCGACGGGCCCTTGCGGCTCACCTGGAGGTGGGCGACTTCGCCGAAGTCGCGGCGCAGGCGGCCGCCGGCCTTGCGTGCGGCGCGCTCCATCACGCGGATCAGCCCGGAAATTGCAGCCAACTTGAAATTCCTTGTCAGTCGAGCGCGACGCGGACCGACTTCGCCGTAACCTTGATCTCGCCCCAACCGGTCGAGAACTCGAAGCGTTCCCCGTCGCCGGCGACGGAGTAGATGATGCTGTAGTCCTGTGCCTCGCCATCGACCGGCTTGGCCTTGTCGATCTGCAGGTCGTCGATGTCGGCGAAGCGGACATAACCGCCTCGATAGCAACCCTCCTCGCCGGCCTTCGGGGGCGTGTGCCTGGGGTGCTCTTCGGTGAGGTTGAAATCGAGTTCGAGAGTCAGCGACTCGTCGTCGTAGATGACGCCGGTAAGGAAGCTGCGCTCGAAGTCGATGCCGACGAAGCGGGCGTCGGTAATCATGCTGTCAGGCCCCCACTCCAACGGCCGGGGTCAACCGGCCTTGCCAACGTAAGTTCGCTCATAGACGTCGACCACGATCCTCGTCCCGGCTTCGATGTGCGGCGGAACCATCACCCGCACGCCGTTCTCGAGCACCGCCGGCTTGTAGCTCGACGAGGCGGTCTGCCCCTTCACCACCGCGTCAGCCTCGACGATGGTCGCCTCGACCTGCTCAGGCAACTGCACGCTGATCGGCTTTTCATCCCACATTTCGAGCATGACTTCCATGCCGTCCTGGAGGAACGCCGCAGCGTCGCCGAGCAGGTCTGCCGGCAGCTGGATCTGCTCGTAGGTGTCCTGGTCCATGAACACGAGCATGTCGCCGTCTGCGTAAAGATACTGGAAATCCTTGGTATCGAGCCGTACGCGCTCGACCGTGTCCGCGCTGCGGAAGCGGACATTGGTCTTGCGGCCGTCCTGCAGGTTCTTCATTTCGACCTGCATGTAGGCGCCGCCCTTGCCGGGCTGGGTATGCTGGATCTTGGCGACCTTCCAGATGCCGCCTTCGTACTCGAGAATATTGCCGGGACGGATGTCGACGCCACTGATCTTCATGGCCAACGCTTTCGATACCTTGAGTTTGGGAAACGCGCGCCCCTAGCCCGTCGAAACGTTCATGGCAATGCAAGGGGCCATTGGCTAGAGGGGGCCGCATGAAACGGCTCGTTTGCGCCCTGCTGCTGGCGGCAGGACTTACCTCGCCCGCTCTCCCGCAGGGCGCGATCGGCACGCTCGATCGCGGCACGTTCGTCTGCGAGCTGCCCGGCGACGCCGGCGGACAGGCCGGGATTCCACAGCCGGAGCGCAACTTCACGATCGAGAATGCGGCCCGCTATTCCTCACCCCAGGGAAGCGGAACCTACCTGCGGCGCGGCAACAGGCTGACTTTCACCAGCGGACCGCGTCAGGGCGAAAGCTACCAGATCGCCTCGGAACGCTTCCTGCGCCTGATCGAAAACGGTCAGCCGGGCCGACTGCGCTGCGTGCGCCAGGGCTGAGGCATTCCCCAAATACAAAGGACCGGGCGGCTGGGCCGTCCGGTCCCGTAATCTCGACCTCCCGCGCTTCTCAGCGCGGATCAGGGGCTGGTCGGAAGGTCGTCGCCGTCGTCAACGAGCACGACGATGCCGAGGATGATCGCAATGATCGCGAGCGCGGGGAGGAACCATCCGCCCTGGAGTTTCTCGGCCTTTCCAACCGGGGAGCCAACGCGTGCGGCTTCGGCAGCCGCGGCCTGCGCAACGATCGGGGCGCCGACGAGCGACGTCGCAGCCAATGCCGCCAGTGTCTTCTTGATGTGCATGACGCTTACCCCCAGAGTGAACTAAAGTTTCCTTTGTCACATCATGTCGCGCTGCACAACGGGATTCCATCTTCAATTTTGCACGCTCCATCGCAGCCGGCATGAGGGCAGAGGCCTGTCGACGGCGCTGCAGGTCGAGGCCAACGCCCTATTTCAGGAGCCTGGCGAACGCCTGAACGGCGTCGGCTTCGTCGCCGTTCCACACCGCGCCGCTCACCGCGAGGAAGTCCGCCCCGGCCTCGATCAGCGGCTTGCAGTTGTCCGGCGTGATGCCGCCGATGGCGACACAAGGGATTTCCATCAGTCGCTGCCACCAGGTGAGCAGCTCGGGGTCCGGCCGATGTTCGCTCGCCTTGGTGGCACTCGGAAAGAACGAGCCGAACGCCACGTAGTCCGCCCCGGCTTCGCCGGCTTCCATCGCCAGGTGGCGGCTGGCGTGACAGGTAACGCCGATCTGCGCCTCGCGGCCGAGCGCCTCACGCGCCTCGCGCACGTCGCCGTCACCCTGCCCGAGGTGGACGCCGTCCGCGCGCAGCCGCTTCGCCAACGCGACGCTGTCGTTGACGATGAAGGCCACGTCCCGCGTACGGCAGATCTCCAGCAGCGGCTCGGCGAGCCGGGCCGCCTCGTGCTGGTCGATGCCCTTCACGCGGAACTGGAAGGCCGCGACCGGGCCGGCATCGAGCGCCCGCTCGAGCCGTTGCGGAAATTCGCCCCCGACGTCGAGCGGCGAGATCAGATAGAGCTGGCATCGCTGGTCGAGCATCGCACCGCTCCTAGAACGCTCCGGCGCTCCAGCCAAGCAGCCGCGACCTGTTAGTGAAGTCTGCACTTGACTATTACGACGCAGGAATCAATGAAGTCTGCGCTTCACTAAAGGGGGCTTCAATGCCCGTCATCCACGATACCTTCACCCTGCACCGCAGCTTCCCGCACAGCCGTGAACGGGTCTTCTCGGCCTTGTCCGATCCCGCCCTGAAAGACCGCTGGTATGCCGACGCCACGATGGAAACGCAGATATCCGAACTGGACTTCCGCGTGGGCGGAATCGAGCGCCAGCGCTATGTCCTGCGTGAAGGCTCGCCCTTTCCCGGGCTCGTCCTCGAAAACGAGGGCCGTTTCGAGGACATCGTCGACGGCGAGCGGATAGTCGTCAGCACGAGCATGATGTTCGGCGGCAGGCGCACCTCGACCTCGCTGCTGACCTTCGAGCTCCACGACGAGGATGGCGGCTGCGCGCTGCACTTCACGCACCAGGCTGCGTTCTACGAAGGCGCCGACGGCCCCGCGATGCGCCGTGGCGGCTGGGAGTCGATGCTCGACGCGCTTGCCCGGACGCTGGCCTCATGATCCCTGCGCCGCATGCAGTGCTCGACGCGCTCGGTGACCCGACGCGACGGGCCATGCTGGCCTTGCTCGCCCAAGGCCCGGTGACGGTATCGGCGCTGAGCGAGCCGCTCGGCGTGACGGTCACCGCGGTCGGGCAGCATCTGCGACTGCTCGAAAGGGCCGGGCTCGCCGCCTCCGAAAAGCGCGGACGCGCGCGGTACTGCACCCTGCGCGCCGACGGCCTGCGCGAACTCGAACGCTGGGCACAGCAGTGCCGGACCGAATGGGAAGCGCGGCTCGACCGGCTCGGCGCGGTGCTGGACGAATTCGGCGCGCCGCCAGGCTGACCTGCCCCTTCTCCCTGCCGGGGGAGGAGATCCGGATCCGTTGGCGGGGTGCCGTTCTTGCGCGAGCGGCGTTGCGACGGCATGTCGCTCGATACCAAAGCCGCCGCCCCGGTGCGGATCGGGTGCTCGGGGTGGGTCTACAAGCATTGGCGCGGGCCGTTCTACCCGCAGGACCTGCCGGCGAAGCGCTGGTTCGCCTTCTATGCCGGCGAGTTCGACACGGTCGAGATCAACAACAGCTTCTACCGGCTTCCCAGGGCCGAGACTTTCGAAGCCTGGCGCGACCAGGCGCCGGCGGGCTTCTGCTACGCGGTCAAGGCCAACCGCTTCCTGACCCAGGCGAAGAAGCTCAAGGATTGCGAGGCGCCGCTGGCACGGACGATGTCTCCAGTGCGCAAGCTCAAGCCCGCGCTCGGTCCGATCCTCTACCAGTTGCCGCCAAACTTCAGGATCAACCTCGGGCGGCTCGAAAGCTTTCTCCGACTGCTGCCCGACGACGTCACCAGCGTGTTCGAGTTCCGCGACGCCTCGTGGTACGACGACAAGGTCTTCGCACTCCTTGACCGCCACGGCGCGAGCTTCTGCTCGCACGACATGCCGGGCTCCCAAAGCCCGCGGATCGCGGTCGGACCGATCGCCTACGTTCGCTTCCACGGCGGGGTCGGCAAGTACTGGGGTCGGTACTCGGACAAGGTGCTGCTCGAATGGACCGACTGGATCGCTGAGGAAGCTGGCGGCGGGCGGTCGGTGTGGGCCTATTTCAACAACGACCCCGAAGCGCATGCGGTCCATGACGCGCAGAGGCTGCGGGCGATGGTACGGCAGGCGGTCGGGTGATCCGTTCAGCGGAGCGAAAACGGCAGGCGTGCGTTGTCGGGGCGATGAAACTCCTGACCGCACTTCCCCTCGTCGCTCTCGCCGCCGCCTGCGCCACCGTCCCCGCGCCCTTCGCACCCGAAGGTTCGGCGGTCGAGATCGGCGACGGTGTCCGCGTCGGCAGGCTCGTCGCCGTGCCGCAGGTGCTGCTCGAGGACAGCCGCTGCCCGATGAACGCCCGCTGCATCTGGGCCGGACGTGTCGTTCTGTCGACGCGAATCTATGGACCGGAGTTCGACGAGACCGTGCCGCTGGTGCTCGGCGAGCCGCATGCTCTCCACGGCACCTCGATCACGCTGACCTCGGTGCACCCCGAGCGAATGGCGGGCGAGGAAATCCCGGTGCCGAACTACCGCTTCGGGTTCGAAGGCGGCGGCTAGGCCGTGAGCCGAAGTCCGGGCATGAAACCCGCAGTTCGGCGATCATTAAGCCGTTTGCTTCATCATGCGACCAATGAGGTCGATCTTTCTCCTTCCCCTTGCTCTCACGGGCTGCGCCAGCACGCCGCCGCCCGACGGCATTGTCCGCGCCCGACTCGATCAGCGCGTGTATGTCGACGGCCCCTACGTGACCCCGCTCGCGGTGATCGAGGACAGCCGCTGTCCCGTCGGCGTGCAGTGCGTATCCGCCGGACGGACGCGCGTGATGGTACGGATCGACCTCGGCTCGCGCAGCGAATTCCACGAGCTTTGCAGCGACACGCCGCTGCAGGTTGCCGATGGCACGCTGTCCCTGGTCGAGGTGATGCCCGCGGCGGGACCGGGGATCGGGCCCGGCGCCTATCGCTTCGGGATGCGCTTCTCCGGCGGGCTCTAGACACGCGCGTGAGTTCGTAACGCCCCTCACGCGAAAATGGGGACTGTCCCTGTTTTAGTGAGCCTGCGGCCGTAGAGCCCCAGGTCTATCCGCGCTGGAGCGCTGCCACGCCGGGGAGCTCCCGCCCCTCCATCCACTCGAGGAACGCGCCACCGGCCGTCGAGACGTAGGTAAAGTCCCCCGCTACCCCCGCGTGGTTCAAGGCCGCCACGGTATCGCCGCCGCCGGCAACCGACACCAGCGAGCCTTCGCGAGTCAGCGCCGCTGCGGTCTTCGCCAGCGCCACGGTGGCTTCATCGAACGGTGGGGTCTCGAAGGCGCCGAGCGGGCCGTTCCACACCAGCGTGCGGCAAGTCTTGAGGACGTCGGCGAGCGCCTCGACCGCCTGCGGGCCGACGTCGAGGATCATCTCGTCGGCCGCGACCTCGTGGACGTTGCAGGTGCGCAGGCTCGGCGGATTGGCGGCAAATTCCTTCGCCACCACGACGTCGTAGGGTAGGTGCACCGTACAGCCGGCCTTGTCGGCAGCGTCGAGAATCGCTTCGGCCTTGTCGGCCATCTCGTGCTCGCACAGCGACTTGCCGACGTCGATCCCGCGCGCAGCGAGGAACGTGTTGGCCATGCCGCCGCCGATGATCAGGTGATCGACGCGCGCGACGAGATGCTCGAGCACCGCGAGCTTGGTCGAGACCTTGGCGCCGCCGACCACCGCTGCGACGGGTTTGTCCGGATTGCCGAGCGCCTTGTCGAGCGCCTCGAGCTCGGCCTGCATCGCGCGGCCTGCATAGGCCGGCAGCAGGTGCGCCAGCCCCTCAGTCGTGGCGTGCGCGCGATGCGAGGCGGAGAAGGCGTCGTTGACGTAGACGTCGCCATTGGCGGCGATCGCTTCCGCGAACTGCCGGTCATTGGCTTCCTCGCCGGGCCAGAAGCGGGTGTTCTCGAGCAGGCCGATGTCGCCGGGGCGCAGGATCCCGATCGCCTGTTCGACCACCGGCCCCTCGACCTCGGGGATGAACATCACCTCGCGCCCGAACACGCCCTCGATCGCGCCCTGGATCAGGCTCAGAGACATCGTCGAGTGACGCTGCCCCTTGGGTCGGCCGAAATGCGCCAGCAGCAGCACCTTGGCACCGGCATCAGCGAGCTCGAGCACCGTCGGCGCAACTGCCCGCGCGCGGGTCAGGTCGGTGACCCGCCCGTCGGCCATCGGCAGGTTGAGATCGACGCGCACCAGCGCGACCTTGCCGCGGACGTCGCCGATGTCGTCGAGAGTGCGGAACTTCGCCATCACAGGATCCTCACAGTGTCGCCGACGGCGATCTCGCCGTCATCTATCACGCGGGCGCAGAACCCGCCCCGCCAGTCCGGCGTGAGCGCAGCGCGCAGCCCCGAATGAAGCTCGTCCATGCGCTCGCACGGGTCGCATTCGCAAGTAATCTCGAGCACCAGGCTGTCGCCGACCCGCACGCGGGTCCCTTCCGCGCGCGGCAGGCGGATCCCCCGCAGCAACAGGTTACGCCGGCAGTCCGACCAGTCGAGCACCGCGCCGGACTCCGCCATCGCGGCTGAAACGCTCTCGGCCTCGATCAGCGTCACCTGCCGCTTGCGGCTCGGCTTGGTTGCCGCGAGCGCCCCGCGGTAATCCCCGTGCACGCCCTCCGCGACCGTGACGGCGACGCGGTCGATCGTCTCCATCGGGCCCTTGGGCCGGTCGTGCCGGGCGATCCCCGCGAGGTGAGCGGTGGTCATCAGAATAGCTTACCCCTCCCCCGTCATCCCGGCGTTCGCCGGGTGACGGATGGTCAGAGGAACTTCGCCATCACCCCGGCGGTGTCGATCATCCGGTTCGAGAAGCCCCACTCGTTGTCGTACCACGACACGACGCGCGCGAGCTTGCCTTCGAGCACAGCGGTCTCGAGACTGTCGACCGTCGAGCTCGCTGGCTGGTGGTTGAAGTCGCTGCTGACGAGCGGCTGGTCGGTGTAGTCGAGCACGCCCTTCATCGCCCCTTCGGCAGCAGCCTTGAGCGCGGCGTTGATCTCTTCCTTGGTGGTGTCGCGCGACGGCGTGAACACGAGGTCGACCAGGCTCACGTTCGGCGTGGGCACGCGGACCGAGGAGCCGTCGAGCTTGCCCTTGAGCTCGGGCAGCACGAGGCCGACGGCGCGCGCCGCGCCGGTCGTGGTCGGGATCATGTTCATCGCCCCGGCGCGGGCCCGGCGCAGGTCCTTGTGGATCTGGTCGAGAATGCGCTGGTCGTTGGTGTAGCTGTGGATCGTGGTCATGAACCCGCGCTCGATGCCCACCGTCTCGTGCAGCACCTTGGCCACCGGCGCGAGGCAGTTGGTCGTGCAGCTCGCGTTCGAAACGATCACGTCGTCGGCGGTCAGCGTGTCCTGGTTCACGCCGAACACGATGGTCTTGGAGACGCCGGTCGCCGGGGCCGAGATCAGCACCCGCTTGGCGCCGGCAGCGAGGTGCGGCCGGCTGGCCTCGTCCGACTGGAAGAAGCCCGTGCATTCAAGCACGAAGTCGACGCCGAGCTCCTTGTGCGGCAGCTTGCCGGGATCGCGCTCCTTGGTCACCGCGATGTCGCGGCCGTTGACCTGGATGCTGTCCTCGTCGGCGGTCACCGTCCCGGGGAAGCGGCCATGGGTGCTGTCGTAGGCGAACAGCAGCGCGTTCGACTTCGGATCGGCGAGGTCGTTGATCGCGACCAGCTCGAAATCGTGGTCGGTGCGTTCGAGCAGCGCGCGGGCGACGAGCCGCCCGATGCGTCCGAATCCGTTGATCGCAACCTTCACCGCCATGGGAGGAACTCCTGCTACTTGCCCAGTCTGTCTAGGATTTTGGGAACGATGGCTTCGGCCGAGAAGCCGAAATGCTTGAACAACACCTCGGCCGGGGCCGAAGCGCCGAACCGATCCAGGCCGATGGTGAGCCCGTCGTTGCCGACGAAGCGCTCCCACCCGAGGGTGACGCCGGCCTCGACGGAGACCTTGAGCACGTCGTCCGGAAGCAGCTCGGCGCGGAAGGCCGCATCCTGCTTCTCGAACAGCTCGACGCACGGCATCGAGACGACGTCGGCGCCGATGCCGTTCGTCTCGAGCTCCTTCGCGCAGTCGAGCGCGACCGCGACCTCGGACCCGGTCGCGACCAGCACGACCTGGCGAGCCGCCTCGGCGGCCTTGATCCGGTACGCGCCCTTCGCGCAGCGGTTGGTACCGCCCGCGTCGCTGCGCACTGGCGGCAAGTTCTGCCGGCTCAGCGCGAGCACTGAGGGGGTGCCGGGCGTCGACAGGGCCAGCGCCCAGCACTCGGCCGTCTCGATCGCGTCGGCCGGGCGATAGACGTTGAGGTTCGGGATCAGCCGCAGGCTCATCACCTGCTCGATCGGCTGGTGGGTCGGCCCGTCCTCGCCGAGGCCGATCGAATCGTGCGTCAGCACGTAGACCACCTGCACCCGCTGCAGGGCCGAGAGACGGATCGCGTTGCGCGCGTAGTCGCTGAAGATCAGGAAGGTGCCGCCGTAGGGCACCACGCCACCGTGCAGCGCCATGCCGTTCATCGCCGCGGCCATCCCGAACTCGCGGATCCCGTAATAGAGATAGCGGCCCGAGTAATCTTCGCGCGTGAAAGGCTTGGTGGCCGAAGTTTTGGTATTGTTCGAGCCCGTGAGGTCGGCCGAACCGCCGATCAGCTGCGGCAGGGCTTCGGTCAGCGGACCGAGCGCCATCTCGGACGCCTTGCGCGAGGCGACCTTGGGCGGATCCTGCGCCAGCGCGGCGAGATGCGGCTCGATCGCCGAGGCCGCGGCCGCCCCGACCGGCTCGAGCTGCCGCTCGAACGCGCCCTTCTGCGGCGAGGCCGCAAGGCGGTCCCGCCACGCGCGGTTGGCCTCGGCACCCTTGCTGCCGAGCGAGCGCCAGTCGGCAAGGATGTCCTCGGGAACGACGAAAGGCTCCGCAGTCCATCCGAGGTACTCGCGCGCTGCTGCGACTTCGTCTGCGCCGAGCGGGTTGCCGTGGACCGCGCTGGTGCCCTGCTTGTTCGGCGCGCCCTTGCCGATCACCGTACGGCAGGCGACCAGCGACGGGCGCGGATCGGCGACGGCTTCGGCCAGCGCACGGCGGACGTCGGCCGGATCGTGGCCGTCGCAGTCGACAGTGTGCCAACCGGTGGCGCGGTAGCGGGCCGGGATGTCCTCGCTGGTCGAAAGATCGGTATGCCCGTCGATCGTGACCTTGTTGTCGTCCCACAGCACGATCAGGCGCCCGAGTCCGAGGTGCCCGGCGAGCCCGATCGCCTCGTGGTTGATGCCTTCCATCAAGCAGCCGTCGCCGGCGACGACCCAGGTCCGGTGATCGACCAGCTCGTCCCCGAAAACCGCGTTGAGGTGCCGCTCGGCGATCGCCATGCCGACCGCCATCGCCAGGCCCTGCCCGAGCGGGCCGGTGGTCGCCTCGATGCCGTCGATGAGGAAGTTCTCCGGATGCCCCGCGCAGGGGCTGCCGAGCTGCCGGAAGTTGCGGATGTCCTCCATCGTCGGCGAAGCGTAGCCGGTCAGGTGGAGCAGAGCGTAGATCAGCATCGAGCCGTGTCCGGCCGACAGCACGAAGCGGTCACGGTCGGGCCACTGGGGATCGGCCGGGTCGAACTTGAGGAACTCACTCCACAGCACCGTGGCCACGTCGGCCATGCCCATCGGCATGCCCGGATGGCCGATGTTGGCCTTCTGCACCGCGTCCATCGACAGGGCGCGGATGGCGTTGGCCATGGGCGCGAGACGGGCGGGATCGAGGCTCATGCGGCAAGGCTCCGGACAGCTTGGAAACGGGGCCACGAGTCGCCCCCGAGTCGGATGCGCCGCTCCTTGAGAAACGCCCGCCTTCGCGTCAAGCGGTGCGGGTCGAGCGGCGTGGGCGCCCGCGGCAGAGGTTTATTCACAGCTCCGGCAAGCAAGGTTTTGCCTGCAAAGGTACTTTCCCCTAAGCCCTCGATCATGTCGGGGAATAGGATTGCCCGGGCGCTCGCGCGCATCGAAGCTGCTGCGGAGCGGATCGAAGCCGCTGCAGACTCGCCACGGCCCAGTGCCGCTGATCCCGAACTCGCCCGCAAATACCAGGCACTGCGCAACGAGGCAGGCGCGGCCCTGGCCGAGCTCGATCGCCTGATCGGGGCGCTTGAGCGATGAGCAACGTCACCCTGACGATCGGCGGGCGGCACTATACGGTCGCCTGCGATGAGGGCCAGGAAGCGCACGTCGAAAGGCTGGGCGACCTGATCGACGACAAGCTCCAGGATCTGCCCAACCTTACAGGACAGTCGGAGGCGCGCACGCTGCTGTTCGCCGCCCTGCTCCTCGCCGACGAGCTTCACGATGCCCGCGCGGGCGCTCCCCCGGCCGCGGCAGACCCTTCGCCGGAAGTGGCCGAGAACCTCGAGAGGCTGGCCAGCCGACTCGAAGCCCTTGCAGAGCGTCTCGAGAGCAACGGCTGAGGTTCCCCTTTCCATTCTGGCGCCGGCCTCTATGAATGGCGCAACGCAGCGGGGGAGCCGATCCATGATCGAGGGCATCGTTCTCGTAGCCGTATTCATCGTCGTGGCCGTCTGGGGCGTGTCGATCTACAACCGCCTCGTTCGCCTGCGAGCGCTGGTCAACGAGGGCTTTAGCGGCATCACGGTGCAACTCCGCCGGCGCGCCGACCTGATTCCCAATCTCGTCAGTACGGTCGAGGGCTACGCTGCGCACGAACGCAGCACGCTCAACGAAGTTATCGCCCACCGCGGCGATGCCACTTCGGCCCGGGGGGTCGCCGCGACCGCCGCGGCGGACAACGCGTTTACCGCACTTCTCGGGCGACTGATGGCGGTCGTCGAGGCCTACCCCGACCTCAAGGCCGACGCCAACTTCCGCCAGCTGCAGGAAGAGCTCAGCGAGATCGAGGATCACCTGCAGAGCGCACGACGCTACTACAACGCGACCGTGCGCGATCTGAACACGCGCATCCAGTCGTTCCCGGACCTGCTGTTCGCGCGTCCGCTCGGCTTTACCGAGGCCGAGTTCTACCAGGACGGCGATACCTCGATCCAGCAAGCGCCCAAGGTCGCATTCGGCTCCGCGAAAGCCTGACCGATGCCGCGCGGGGCACGGGTGCTGGTCGCGCTGCTCCTCGCGGCACTGGCGCTGCTCGCCCCCGGCGCCGCGCTGGCCGAGGAGCGGATTCTCTCGTGGCAAAGCGACATCGAAATCCGCCCCGACGGCACGCTCGAAGTGGCCGAGACGATCCGCGTCGCAGTCGAAGGCTACCAGATCAGCCGCGGCATCTATCGCGACTTCCCGACGATCTACCAGCGCAACGGGCGCCGCGTCCGCGTGGGCTTCGAGGTCGAGGACGTCGAACGCGACGGGCGGGCCGAACCTTATGCGCTGGAGGGCATAGGAAATGGCGTCCGGGTGCGAATCGGCGACGCCGACGTCCTTCTCCCGTACGGCGAGCACACTTACGTCATCCGCTACACGACGACCCGCCAGCTCGGCTTCTTCGATGGCTACGACGAGCTCTACTGGAACGTGACCGGCAACGGCTGGGCATTCCCGATCGACCGCGCAGAAGCCCGTATCCGCCTGCCCGAACCCGTCCCCTTCGGCCCCGAGCGTGCGGTCTACACCGGTCCGCAGGGCTCGACGGCCGGCAATGCGGCAGTGGTCTCCGAGCGCCCAGGAGAAATCGTCGTCGCAACCACGGGGGCGCTCGGACCTTACGAAGGGCTCACGGTCGCGGTACGCTGGCCCAAGGGGATAGTTGCCGAACCGCCCAAGCCGTCCACAGCGCAGCTCCAACTGCAGGACCAGGGGCCGCGCGCGGGGTTTGTGGCGGCTCTGCTCGGACTGCTCGGATACTATTTCATGGCGTGGAAGAAGGCCGGGCGCGGCCCGCGTCCGGGCACGGTCGTGCCACTGTTCGCCCCGCCTGAAGGAATGTCCGCTGCGGGGGTGCGCTACGTCAGACGAATGGGCTTCGACAACCGCTGCTTCGCTGCGGCGATCGTCGAATGCGGCACCCACGGCGAGCTCAAGCTGGTCGAGGGCGAGAAGGCGTTCCTCGGTCTCGGAAGCGCGAAGACCACCCTCTTCCGGACCCACGGCCGCGGCGGCCTGCAGCCCGGCGAGCGGGCCATGCTCGATGCGCTGTTCCGCGGCGGCGAGAGCATCGAGATGGACAACGCCAACCATGCCCGGTTCAGCGCCGCCTCCAAGGCGCTCCAGGAGCATCTGGAGCGTGACTACAAGGGCAAGCTGTTCCTGAGGAACTTCGCGTGGGCCTGGATAGGGCTGCTCGTGCTGCTCGCGGCAATGCTGTTCGTCGGCACGGTTGTCGCCTGGACGGACCTCTACGTGACACCGTTCGAGCGGTTGGTTCCGTCGGCGGGCCTGGGGCTCGCGCTGATACCCATTGCGCATCTCTGGCGCCGCGCGACGGGCTGGCCGCTGCTCGCGCTCGGCGGGCTCTGCGTGCTCGGCGGTCTCGGGTTGCTGGTTGGGTCGATCGCGCTGCTGTCGCAGGCCGTGCCGTTTACGAGCTGGGGCTGGATGCTCGCTCCGCTGGTCGCGCTGCCTGTGGTGGTCTCGGCGTTCGTCTGGATGGCCGCGCCTACCCGGGAAGGTCGCGAGGTCATGGACCGTATCGAAGGCTTCAAGCACTACCTGTCGATCACTGAGGAAGAACGGCTCGAGGCGCTCCACCCGCCAGAGAAGACTCCGGAATTGTTCGAACGCTTCCTTCCCTACGCCATCGCGCTCGAGGTCGAGAACCGCTGGGCCGACAAGTTCGCCGAAGTGCTGTCCGCTGCCTCGGCCGATCCCTCGCGGCGCGATGGCCAGACCTTTGGCTGGTATTCGGGCTCGAGCAACGCCTGGGCCAACCCCAGCCGCTTCGCCGGCGCGGTCGGGGCGTCGCTCGCCAGCAGCGTCGCGTCCGCCTCGACGGCGCCCGGTTCGAGCAGCGGATCGGGTGGCGGCGGGTCTTCCGGAGGCGGCGGCGGAGGCGGCGGGGGCGGCGGCTGGTAGTTGCGGGCGCCGGTCCGACATCCTAGATAGGCGGCGGCGGGACTGCTCGGCACGAGCCGTCAGAATATCCCTGAGGCTATAAGCAATCCATGGGAGCTGTCCCTGCCCGGTTCGCGGGTTCGTCCCGAGGGCCGGTGCATATGGCGCCCACCTGACGTTGAGGCGTCAGAGGATTTCCCGGCAAACGACCCATAGTGGTTCCGCCACCCTCCCCCTCACCTCGTTGTTGACGCTGCGCACCGCGCACGCATACTGATTGGCGTACGGGGGCAACATGACCGACGGAGTGTGGCGCTTCGGCCAGGTTGAGTTCGACCGGGAGCGCGGCAGGCTCACGGTCGACGGGCGGGTCGTAACGCTCGACCGCGCCTGCCGCGTCATTTTCGCGGAGCTGGCGGCGAAAACCGGCCACGATGTGCCGAAGGGCCACCTGCTCGAGATCGGCTGGCCTGATCGCGCCGTCGACGAGAACTCGCTGACAAAGGCGATCAGCCGGCTGCGGCACGCGCTCGGCGACGACGGAGACGCGGTCGAGACCGTTCATGGCTTCGGCTATCGGCTGGCCGTGGAACCTGAGGGAACCGAGCCTCGGACAAAGGCTCCGGCGACGGCTCCGAGATCCCGGCGCCCAGCGGTACTCGTGGCGGGCGTAGCGGCGATTGCGGTTGCCGCGCTGACGGTGGCAACGCTTCCGGGCGAGGCGCAACCCGAATTCCGCGTCCGCAACGGCGAAGCGCCCGATGCGATCGGGCGCGTGCTGTGGGTGGACGATCATCCGGAGAACAACGTCACCGAGGTCCGTCAACTCGAAGGGCGCAAGATCGCCGTCTACCAGGTCGGCACGACCGAGGAAGCGCTGACGCTGCTGCCGATGTACGAGTACGGCGCCGTCATCTCGGACATGGGGCGCGGCGACCGGCCGCTCGCCGGGCTCGACCTGCTGAAGGCGATGCGCGCCCGCGGCGACCGGAGGCCGTTCTTCCTCTATACCGTCCATTCCTCGGACGCGCAGCGCAAGCTCGTCGACGAAGCCGGCGGCCAGGCCGTGGCCGAAACGCGCGAGGAGCTTTACGCGGCGATCCTGCCGCTGTTCCCCAACGGCAGTTAGCCGCGGACGACCGCCGGTTTGCCGGCTCGACTTCTGATTGTGCCGGCGGCTAAGGGACCGGCATGACCGATCCAGCCATCGCCGAGCGCAAGCGGCAGCTTCGCACCGAGCTGCGTCGCAAGCGGAAGGAGCATGCCGCGACGCTCCCCTCGGAAGTCAGCGCGCTCGTGTTCAGCCGGCCGCCGCAGCAGGTCCTGGAGCTTGTTCCGGCCGAGGCAACGATCGGGCTGTACCGATCCGACGAAGGCGAGGCGCCGTCGCGGGGCTACATCCGCTTCTTCTTCGAGCGAGGCCACCCGATCGCGCTTCCGCGCGTGACCACGCTCGACAAGCCGATGGAATTCCGCCGGCACACCGATCCCTATGAGGAAAGCGACCTCGAGGCCGGCGTCTGGGGCCTGCGGCAGCCGCGTACCGATGCACCCGTGGTGGTCCCCCAGGTTCTCTTCATGCCGCTGGTCGGCTTCACGGCGAAAGGCGACCGGCTCGGCCAGGGCGGCGGCTACTACGACCGTTACCTCGCCGCACATCCCCAGGTCGTCGCCATCGGCATGGCCTGGGACGTGCAGGAAGTCGCCGAGCTGCCCACCGAGCTGCACGACATGCGCCTCAGCGCGATCGTCACGCCCACACGGGTGCTCGGCCCGTTCTGATGCGCGACAAGCCGACGCTGCGGATACCATTCGGCATCCTCATGCTGCTGGTCGGCCTCGCCGCCTACGCGCTGGTCGTCGCGTGGGCCTCGCAATGGATCGAGCGGCTACCGGCGCTGGCCCAGGGCGGCGTCTATCTCGTGCTCGGGGTCGCCTGGCTGCTGCCGCTTCGCCGATTCCTCATCTGGATGGAGACCGGCCGCTGGGGCTGAAGCGCGCTTGCCACTGCCCCCTCTCCCGCCAGCCTGTGCCGCGAGGGGAGGAGCTGAAGCCATGACAGACAAAGGGCCGCCCGCACCGGCCGAACGCTTGCACGCGCTGGACCTCGTGCGCGCGTCGGCCCTGCTGCTTGGTATCGTCTTCCATGCAGCGCTCCCGTTCATCCCCGATTACGAGGCATGGCTGGTGATGGACGACATCCGCAGCCGGCCGGTCGCTTGGCTGGCCTTCTGGTTGCACAGCTTCCGGATGCCGACCTTCTTCCTGCTGGCCGGGTTCTTCGGGCACATGATGCTCGGGCGCCGCGGCACCGCAGGGTTCGTCAGGGACCGGGCGAGGCGCATCCTCGCCCCGCTGCTGATCTTCTGGCTGCCGGTGATGATCCTGTTCGGGCTGACCATGGCCTTCGCAGCCGCGATCGGTGCGGTACCGGTGCCCGACGAGCCACCGCCCCTGCCGCAGCTGACGATCGAGGGCTGGCCGCTGACGCACCTTTGGTTCCTCTACGTGCTCCTGATCTTCTACGCGGCGACCTTGCTCGGACGCACCGCCGTTGGCGCGCTCGACCGCAACGGCAGGCTGCGCTCGCTCATCGATCGCGCACTGGCGGCACTGCTCGGTCTTCCGTTTGCGCTGCCCGTACTGCTGGCCGTGCCGGTGACGGCCCTGCTTCTGCGCCACGAAGGCTGGGCCGAGTGGTGGGGGATCCCGACGCCCGACGTGGGGCTCGTCCCCAATGCGGCCGCGTTCGGCAGCTTCGGGCTCGCTTTCGCCCTGGGATGGCTGCTGCATCGGCTCGAAGGCGGCCTCGCGCCGCTGGCGAGACAGTGGGCCCTCCATCTCCCGGTTGCCGCAGCCATCACCGTCGTTTGCCTTGTGCTGACCATCGGGGCCGAATTCGCGCCACAGCTCGAAGGCGATGTCAGGGCCGCCTACGCGAGCCTCTACGCCGCAAGCCTCTGGCTGTGGACATTCGGGCTGATCGGCGCCGCGCTGCACTTCATCCGCACCGAAAGCCCGCGGATTCGCTACCTCGCCGATGCCTCCTACTGGCTCTACATCGTTCACCTGCCGCTGATCGTGGCGCTCGAGGCGACCGTCGCCAGGTGGCCGCTGCCGGCCGGGATCAAGCTCGTGCTGGTGGTCGCGGCCGGAGTAGCGATCATGCTCGCCACCTACCGCTGGTTCGTGCGTTCGACCTTCATCGGCGCGCTGCTCAACGGACGACGATATCCGCGCAGGGTTTCGGCCGTCTGAGATTCGGGCTGTCGGAAGGTCCCAAGTGGCGCGAGTGACGGGGCTCGAACCCGCGACCTCCGGCGTGACAGGCCGGCGCTCTAACCAACTGAGCTACACCCGCGCAATCGGGCGTTGCACCGCTTGGGAGCCGCGCCCCTAGGGCAGCGTCCCGGGGCTGTCAACCGCCCTTCCCGCACGGCTGTTCGCAGGCTCCTTGCGCGCCCCGAATGACCGGCGCGTTAACCTTATTTTGGCGCCTTGCGGCGCATGGGCCGCGCGCAGCGGCGCTGTCCGCGCAACGGGGGAAGTAGCATGCGTTGGCTCCTGATCCTGATGGCCCTGCTCGCCGCTGGCGCTGCCCGGGCGCAGCCTGTCGCCGTCGAAAGCGCGGTCTACACCGAAACCGTCACCGACGACGGAACCCGCGTGATCGTTCCCGCCGATCGCGTCGTGCGTGGTGATCGGGTCGTGACGATCCTGCGCTGGGACGCGCCGCACGACGGCGCCTTCACTGCCACCAGCCGGGTCCCGGCCGGCCTCATTCCCGAAAGCGCCAGCAATCCGGGCCTCGAAGCGTCCATCGACGGCGGCCGCAGCTGGCGGCGGATCGACCGGTCGGGCCGGATCCCGCGCGCAGCCACGCACCTGCGCTGGCAGATCCGCGGCGGCGAAGGCCGCCTCAGCTACCGCGCGGTGGTCCGCTAGCGTTCGTACTTCCAGTTGCGCCGCTTGCCCTCGGCGAGCCATTCGAGCGCCTGCCCGATCCGCTTCGCGCGCGTCTCCGCGCGCTTGGCGCCCGTGATCCACTCGAGGTACTCGTAGCGGTGCGACGGAGCGAGCCCGTCGAAGAACTGCGCCGCCGCCGGGTTCGCCGTCAGCGCGACCGCGAAATCCTCCGGAACCTCGATGGTCCTTGCTGCCGCACGCGGCGCGGCGGAGTTGCGCTTCTGCGCCGTGCCGGCTTCGTCGATCCGCGCCTGCGCGGCGCGCAGCTTCTCGATCAGCTCGGCGTCCGGCGGGAGGTCGTCGAGCGACGCAATCTTGCCGAACTGGCCCATCCCGTCCTCGTCGCCCTGGCGGCCCTCGCCGTGGATCATGAACGCACAATGCGCCTTGAACGCCGCCATGCCGGCGATGTTCTTACCCTTGTAGGTGAAATGCGGCATGCCCCACTTGATCGCTTCCGAGGCGTCGGGGACCGCCTTGTGCACCAGCGCCCGCAAGTGCTCGAGGATCGGGCGCGCGAACTCCGCGGCCTTGGCGATCTTCTCGTCGATTCGCGGATCGCGCGCCATCGTCCGTCCCCTCAGTCCGCCAGCAGCAGCACCGGGGTCTCCATGAGCCGCTTCACTTCCTGCACGAAAGCCGCCGCATCGTAGCCGTCGACCACGCGGTGGTCGCAGCTGATCGACAGGTTCATCAGCTTGCGCTTGGCGACACGCTCGCCGCCGAGCCCGTCGGGGACGAACATCGGCCGCTCGACAATGCGGTTGGGGGCGAGAATCGCCACCTCGGGCCGGTTGATCACCGGCGTCGAGGCGATCCCGCCGAGCGGGCCGAGCGAGCTCAACGTGAAGGTCGAGCCCGACAGCTCCTCGGACTTCGCCTTGCCCTCGCGAGCGGCCTCGGACAGCCGCAGGATCTCGGCCGCGAGCTGCCACAGGTTCTTCGCCTGCGCATCGCGGATCACCGGGACCATCAACCCGGCGTCGGTCATCGTCGCGATGCCCATGTGCACGGCGCTGTGGCGGGTGACGACGTTGGCTTCGTCGTCGTAGCGCGCGTTGAGCATCGGATACTTCGGCAGCGCACGGCAGATCGCGGTGATGAGTAGCGGCAGGAGGGTGAGCTTGGGCTTCTCCCCCCGGTTGGCGTTGAGATCGGCGCGCACCTGCTCGAGATCGGTAACGTCGCACTCCTCGACATAGGCGAAGTGCGGGATGTTGCGCTTCGAAGCCGCCATGTTCTCGGCGATCCGGCGCCGCAGGCCGACGACCTTGATCGTCTCGTCGCGGCCGGTCCGGCCGGCCGGCGCATAGCCCCGGGAACCGCCGTAGGAGATGAACGCGTCGAGGTCGGCATGTCGCACGCGGCCGCCCTCGGCCGGGCGAACGTCGGCGAGATCGATGCCGAGCTCCTTTGCCCGTGCGCGCACGGCAGGGCTGGCGAGCACCTTGGCGTGAGAACGCGAGGAGGACTCCCCCGCCGCTTCAGGGGCGGGGGTCGGGGGGCGGGGGACGCTCTGTTCGGGTGCGGGGGCTGGCGTTGGGGCTGTGGTCCCCTCTCCCAACCCTTTCCCCTGAAGGGGAGAGGGCTCTGCTGGGCTTGGCTGGTCGAGCGTTTCGGCCGCCTTGGCGACATCGTCCGCATCGGGCGTTTCGACCTCGATACGCTCCTCGACCGCGGGCGGCAGCGGTGTGGCGGCCGGTTCCTCGGCGACGTCTCCATCGGTCTCCAGAACCACCAGCGGCGAGCCGATCGGTATCACGTCGCCGACCTCGCCCGCTATCTCGAGCACCTTGCCGGCGACCGGGCTCTCCATCTCGACCGTCGCCTTGTCGGTCATCAGGTCGGCAAGGCGGCCGTCCTCCGCGACCGTGTCGCCGGGCCTGACGTGCCAGGCGACGATTTCGGCCTCTGCGATGCCCTCGCCGATGTCGGGGAGCCGGAAGACGAACCTGCCCATCGCTCAGGCCTCCAGCAGCCGGTCGATGCCCTCGCCGACGCGAATCGGCCCGGGGAAATAGGCCCATTCGAGGCTGTGCGGATAGGGCGTGTCGAACCCGGTCACCCGCTCCACAGGCGCCTCGAGGTGATAGAAGCAGCGCTCCTGCACCAGCGCCGCGAGCTCGGCACCGAAACCGGAAGTGCGCGTCGCCTCGTGCACGACCATGCATCTGCCGGTCTTTTCCACAGAGGCTTCCACAGCCTCGATGTCGAGCGGCACCAGCGTCCTCAGGTCGATGATCTCGGCGTCGACACCCTTCTCGCGGCACACCGCCTCGGCGACATGAACCATCGTCCCGTAGGCGAGGATGGTCATTGCCGAACCCTCGCGCACGATCCGCGCCTTGCCGAGCGGGATCGAGTAGTAGCCTTCGGGCACCAGCGCGTCGGGATGCTCCTTCCACGGCCGCGTCGGGCGGTCGTAATACCCGTCGAACGGGCCGTTGTAGATCCGCTTCGGCTCGAAGAAGATCACCGGGTCGTCATCCTCGATCGCCGCGATCAGGAGGCCCTTGGCGTCGTGCGGCGTGCTCGGCACGACAGTCTTGAGGCCGGCGACGTGCGTGAACAGGGCCTCGGGGCTCTGGCTGTGTGTCTGCCCGCCGAAGATGCCTCCGCCGAAGGGGGTGCGCACCGTCATCGGGGCGATGAATTCGCCGGCCGAACGGTAGCGCAGTCGCGCAGCCTCGCTCACAAGCTGGTCCAGCCCCGGATAGATGTAGTCGGCAAACTGGATCTCGGGCACCGGCCTGAGGCCATAGGCGCACATCCCCACCGCGGCGCCGATGATGCCGCACTCGCTGATCGGCGTGTCGAACACGCGCGTCTTGCCGTGCTTCGCCTGCAGCCCCGCGGTGCATCGGAACACGCCGCCGAAATAGCCGATGTCCTCGCCCATCAGCACGACGTCGGGATCGCGCTCGAGCATCGTGTCGAGCGCATCGTTGATCGCCTCGATCATCGTCATCGCCCTCGCGGGCGCGTCGGCCAGCGTGACCGGTTCGTCGTCGGTACTTGCGCGCGCGTTCATTCTGGCCACTTGATGTGCCTTTCGCGGATCGCCTGCTCGCTCTGCTCCTCGAGATGCCAGGGCAGCTCCTCGAACACGTCTTCGAACATCGTGTGGAACGGATGGTGCAGGCCGTGGCCGAGGATGCCGTTCTTCTCGGCCTCCTTCTGCGCCTCGCGAATTTCCTCGTCGATCTCCGCGTCCATCTTCTCCTGCCGCTCGTCGGACCATTCGCCGATGGCGATCAGGTGGGCCTTGAGCCGCGCGATCGGGTCGCCGAGCGGCCATTCCTTGCCTTCCCTGGCGCTCCGGTAGACGCTCGGATCGTCCGACGTCGAATGCCCCTCGGCGCGGTAGGTGAAGAACTCGATCAGCGTCGGCCCGGCGTTCGACCGCGCGCGGTCGGCCGCCCAGCGCTCGGCCGCGTAGACCGCCAGCGCGTCGTTGCCGTCGACCCTCAGGCCAGCAATGCCGTAGCCGATCGCCCGCGCGGCGAAGGTCTGCCGCTCGGCGCCCGCGATCCCCGAGAAGCTCGAGATCGCCCACTGGTTGTTGACCACGTTGAAGATCGTCGGCGCGTTATAGACCGCGGCGAAAGTCAACGCGGCGTGGAAGTCGCCCTCGGCGGTCGAGCCTTCGCCGACCCAGGCGGCGGCGATCCGGCTGTCGCCCTTGATCGCGCTGGCCATCGCGAACCCGGTGGCCTGCGGCATCTGCGTCGCAAGGTTGCCGGAGATGGTGAAGAAATTGACCGATTTCGCCGAGTACAGGATCGGCAGCTGCCGCCCTTTCAGCTTGTCCGCCCGGTTCGAGTAGATCTGGTTGACCATCTCGAGGATCGGGTAACCGCGGGCGATCATGCACCCCTGCTGGCGGTACGAGGGGAAGATCATGTCCTCGAAATCGAGCGCCAGCGTCGCCGCGACCGAGGTCGCCTCCTCGCCCGAGCACTTGAGGTAGAAGCTCGTCTTGCCCTGCCGCTGGGCGCGGTACATCCGGTTGTCGAACGCCCGCACCAGCGCCATCGTGCGCAGGATTTCGCGCAGCTTGCCCGGCGACAGGCGCGGGTCCCACGGGCCGTGCGCCTTGTCGTCGTCGCCGAGCACCCGCACGAGGTCGCTGCATAGCGGCCAGGTTTCGGAGGCCGGGCACGCTTCGTCGGGCCGGGGTTGCGCGCCGGCTTCGGAAATCACCAGGTGGGAGAAGTCAGGGTCCTCGCCGGGGCGCGCCTGCGGCTCGGGGACGTGCAGCGAAAGGCACGGGCGATTGGTCCCGTCCTGCAGCTCCGGCTTGGCCATCCCGCGCTCTCCCCGTCACTGGAATGAAATTATCTCAGAGAGACATTTTATTACAGAGGCGACTTTCGGTCAACGGCGGCCGGCGCTCCTTCCCGGCCCCTCCGGCTTGACAACGATTCCTCTATCATATCGTGCCACAAGCCGCGACGGAGGCTGACCGACAATGCGATTTCTCATCACCGGGACGGCGGGTTTCATCGGCTTCCATCTCGCGCGGCGGCTGCTCGACGACGGGCACGAAGTCACCGGGTTCGACGGCATGACCGACTACTACGACGTGCTGCTGAAGGAGGCCCGCCGCGACCAGCTCGTGCGGCGCAACGGCTATCGTCACGTCACCGGCCTGCTCGAAGACCGTGCCGCGCTCGACGAGGCCGCCGCCCTCGCCAATCCCGAAGTGATCGTGCACCTCGCCGCCCAGGCCGGCGTTCGCTACTCGCTCGAGGCCCCGCGCACTTACGTCGACAGCAACCTCGTCGGCTCGTGGAACGTGCTCGAGCTGGCGCGCGAGTTGAAGCCGGCGCACCTGCTGCTCGGCTCGACCTCGAGCATATACGGCGCCAACCGCGAGATTCCGTTCAGGGAAGCGCACAAGGCCGACGAGCCGCTCAACCTCTATGCCGCGACCAAGAAGGGCATGGAGGCGATGGGCTGGTCCTACGCCCAGCTGTTCGGGATCCCCACGACCACCTTGCGCTTCTTCACGGTCTACGGGCCGTGGGGGCGCCCGGACATGGCGCTGTTCAAGTTCGTCCGCGCGATCCTCGAGGGCCGTCCGATCGACGTCTACGGCCACGGCGAGATGGCGCGCGACTTCACTTACGTCGACGACCTCGTCGAATCGCTCGTCCGGCTGATCCCGGTGGCCCCGGACGAAGCGAACCGCGTGGACAGCGACACCCTGTCCGACGGTGTCCCGGCCCGCGTGGTCAACATCGCCAACGGTGCCCCCGTGAAGCTGATGGATTTCGTGTCGGTGATCGAACAGGCGCTCGGCCGTACCGCGGAGCTCAACATGCTGCCGATCCAGCCCGGCGAGATGCGCGAGACCTGGGGTGACGCGAGCCTGCTACGCGCCCTGACGGGCTACGTTCCGCGGACTTCGGTCGAAACCGGCGTGGCCGAGTTCGTTCGCTGGTACCGGGAGTACTACGGCTAGACCGCGACCGGTGCCCTGATCGGGCCCTGCGGCGCGTAGTCGCGCACTTCGAAATCCTCGAACCGGTAGTCGAAGATCGAAGCCGGCCGGCGCAACAGGTGCAGCGTCGGCTCGCCCGAAGGCACACGCGAAAGCTGCTCCTCCACGAGGTGCGCGTGATTGAGGTAGAGGTGCGTGTCACCGCCGGTCCAGATCAGCTCGCCGGGCACGTACCCGGCCTGGGCGGCGATCATGCGCGTCAGCAGCGCCGCCCCGAACAGGTTGAACGGCAACCCCAGCGCGACGTCGCAACTGCGCTGGTAGAGCTGGCAGCTGAGCTTCCCACCGGCGACGTGGAACTGGTAGGTCTTGTGGCAAGGCGGCAACGCCATCGCGTCGAGCTGCGCGACGTTCCACCCCTCGATGATATGTCGGCGTCCGCCGGGATCGCGGCGCAGGCTCTCGATGACCTGCGCGACCTGGTTGATTCCGGGGCCCTTGCGATAGAGCCCCTCCCCCGCCGGCTCGTAGGTGTCCCAGTCGACCCACTGCTTGCCGTAGACCGGGCCGAGTTCGCCCCATTCCGCGGCGAAGGCCTCGTCCTCGACGATTCGCGCTTCGAACGCTTCCTGCGAAATGGCATCGCCCGTGGCGCGGCGGTACTTCGCCAGCGGCCAATCGCTCCAGATCGTGACGCCCTGCTGCAGCAGCGGCCGGATGTTGGTCTCCCCGGTGAGGAACCACAGCATCTCGCGCGCGGCGGCCTTCCAGAACACGCGCTTCGTGGTCAGCAGGGGCACGCGGTCGCCGGAAAGGTCGAACCTGAGCTGTGGCCCGAAGATCGAGCGGGTGCCGACCCCGGTGCGATCGGCACGCTCGTCACCGCGCTCCCAGATCTCGCGCATCAGGTCGAGGTATTGCCACTCCCAGTGTCGCGGGGACTCCGCCGAAGGTGAGGTAAAGCCGAAGACCGGTGCGCTGCTCATGTCACTGGCCTACACATCACACGCGCGTGGCCCAATCGGGGATTGCGATCCGGCGGTGGGAACCTTGTCGATAAACGCACCGCAATCGGCGTTTTGCCCGCTTGCCAGCCCGCCACCTGCCCGCTACAGGGCCGCCTCTGCCTCGCCCCGGACGCGTTCCGGAGGCGCCGGTCGGGGAGTAGCTCAGCCTGGTAGAGCACTGTCTTCGGGAGGCAGGGGCCGGAGGTTCGAATCCTCTCTCCCCGACCACTTACCTCTAAGTACTTGAAAACGCCTCGTTCAACTGAGCGAGGGGTAGATCTGTACCCCAGATTGTACCCCTTGCTGTGCACACGAAGGCGTTTGCCAATGGCAAGTCACAATCTCGCACTCAGGGGAAGCATCTACTGGTGGCGGCGCAAGATCACAGTGGGTGGCCACTCGATCGCCCTTGCCCTTTCCATGCGCACGGGAATCTTCCACGAAGCACGTCTACGATCATCTTGTTTGGCTGCTGAGGTCGAGAAGTTACGCATGGTTTATGGTCAGCGCGGATCGGCGATCGATCCCGCCACGTTGAAGAAGATATTCAGTGACGCACTGTGCTGGCAATTGGACCGAGTTCTGCAAGATCAGCTGGCGAGCGGCGCCAATCCGGCATCTCATGCCGCGGTCAATCTTGCCCATGCCGAGGTCTACCGGATCTTCGCACGCCGCGACGCCCGCTTCACAGCTAATGATGATGAGCGCTTGGCAGAGGAAGGTTGGCCGCTTGAAGCCCGCAGGATGGTTGCAGACCTTTGGGAGGACATGCGGCACCATACGCTGATCCCCGAAAACCAGATCAAGACATACGAAGCCAGGTTTGGATTCCAGCCGACAGCCTCGAATCTGGAGCGAGTCAGGCGCACCATCTTAGCTGCTAAGGAAGCCGCGTGCCGGGAGGCTACGAAGAAACTAGGAGCTCACCCGAGCGATTTCGCGACTTGGGTCGACGAAGCTCTTGCTGATGACGCTCCGTTCGCCTTCGAGGACGAACTCTCTAAGAGTCAATCGGACGGCATCGCTGGTGAGGCCAAAAGCGCCCCTGCCCCCCGCACGTCACCTCCTGGCACAGCGCCCAGCTCAGAAGCGGCGCAGGCGGCCGATGGGCCGATCGTCGAACGACCGAAGATGCTTCTCAAGGACGCAGCCGAAGCCTGCATCAAAGCGCACGAAGACGCCGATGCTTGGTCGGCAGATACCATCGAGCAGGTTCGAGCGGCGATTCGCCTCTTTGATTTTGCGTGCGGCGGGAACGTCGCAATTGACGATCTTGAGCAGCGGCACGTCACAGCGTTCCACGAGCTATGCAAGAGACTCCCGAACAGGTGGGGCAAGACGAAGGATGAGCTCGAACGCGGACTCCCTGCAAGCGTCGAGTATGGCGAGAAACTAGCGGCGCGGGGTGAGGTACATCGCCTCGGTTTCAGCGCAAAAACGATAGACAAGCATATCACGTGGATCAGCGTGGTCCTCGATCACGCTGATGATGAAGGGTCTATTGACGGTCATCGACCAGTGACACCCCTCAAATTCCGAACCAAGCGTGTCCGCATCGGTCAAAAGGCGCAGTCAAAGAAGGAACGGGCACGAGACGCTCGCGCCAACTGGACACCGGAAGAGATCGCGCGACTGCTAGAAGCGCCGATCTGGCATGGCTGCGCTGATCTTGGCCGCCGTTTCGAGAAAGGCCCCGAGATCTACCACGATGCCTGGTACTGGCTTCCTCTGATGTACGTGCTTTACGGCGGACGTAGCTCTGAACTTGCCGGCTTACGTCTCGATGAGGTGTTCGAAAAGGAAGAGATCCCCTACTTGCAGATCGATTACAACGACCTCCGCCCTCTAAAAAACTCGCAGTCAGTACGTAAGCTTCCAGTTCATTCAGAGCTTATCCGGCTAGGCTTTCTGGATTACGTGGCAGCAATGCGGGATCTTGGGCATACCGCTCTTTTCCCAGAAATGCTTTCAGATCAAAGCAAGTCCTTCGCAAGTACCTTTTATAAATCCATATTCCGAGATTGGCGGTCTTGGGCTTTTCCGAACGGAACCACTTGGAGACATCGCGTCCGTGGGGCGGTAAAAGACAAAGATGTGCATTCATTTCGCGGGGTAGTGAGCAGCCTGATGCAGGGCAAAGTCCCAGATTCTGTCCGCGTCGATATTTTGGGCCATGAGGGCGAGAACACCACTAAGAAAATCTATGATGAAGAGGCCTCTCTTACGGAAAAACTGAAGGCCCTGGAGCTCGCTTCGGAGTTAACTGCGTCAATTCCGGCGTACCCGCTCCGCCTGCGTCCTGCCGATCGGCAGAAGTTCGGATCGAAGCGGGGCGCCCCAAAGCGGCGTTGAGGTACGCGACTAGGGTCCGGACCCATAAACGGGATTCCCAGCGCCAGCGAGATGTGATTCACCTGCCTCCGTCGAGGAGGGATGGCGATGGCGGATTTCTTCTGGTTTTCGGATGAGCAGTGGGCGCGGATCGAGCC